>JAEEGL011478202.1_pt1 | contig 168185 bp, 152 predicted proteins | sample 9134231 | NCBI WGS metagenome assembly JAEEGL01 (sample SAMN16246548, study PRJNA631951) | gut metagenome | biome: gut microbiome; feature: rumen; material: fiber-attached | host: Bos | place: Iran: Karaj | collected 2018-10 | reverse complement strand
GAGGGATTTGAGCCAAGAAATTTCGTGGTCATAGGATGTATCTCCGTCAGTTTCCTTATAAGCGTACCGATTCTCCTTTGCTTCTTCAATAGAGGAAATACAGCAATTAAGTATATCTTCATCCTCCTCGCTCCACTCTGCTGACTGAATTTCATGCTTTGCATATTCCATCAACTGTTGTGCTGCATATTCAACAAGCCCCTTATTGTATTCCCACTCTTTATTTAAGACGGAAGCAAGAAGATGTGATACCTGGTTTTTAAACTCATTATCAAATTCGATGCACTCTGCGGGCTTCTGCTCTTTCTGCAATTCAAGGTAGGCAATGCATTCATCCCTATCTTCCTTGGTTGTCCATTTGCTGATAATGGCGATACATTTCTTCCTTATCCTCTCATCCTCACTCTCGCGGAGTTCGGGGAATACGGCTTTCTTCAGCACATCCAATTGCTCTTTTGTGTGGCAAGGTGCGACCCATTCCCTCATAACCTCTAAGGCTCTTTTATATTTTTCTTTGTAGTTGTTATCTTCTTGTGTCATATTATTCAAATTTATACATTTTTTCTAATGCTTCAAGTGCAAGTCCAATAACATATTGTTCATTAAGTGAGATAAGCTTTTTCAAGAGACTCTCCCATTTAAAGTCTTTGCGGTATATGTGCTCATACGCTTTACTTTTACATTTACCACAGACACTTGAAACGATGGCATCTATAAATCTACCGTTAGAACTTAATCCAACCAATACTTCAGAAAAGATATTATCTTGAGACTTCCTTATCCATCTACTATGTACCTCAAATATATCGCTAAATGAATAAGGAAGATGGTCAATGAAACGAATTGGCCACTCTTCTGTAATATTCTTAAAGCCAAGGTTAGATAAAATAGTGGATATATCACTGTCTTGTACTTTTGTTTTGTTTCTTTTCATACATTCCTTTCTTTGCCTCAAGAGCCAAGCCCATAGGAATTAAGCCACGATAACCGAAGCGATGGGCATTAGCGCATAACTACTGGGGATTGAGTTTCTGTAATTTCTTCTTTGCATTCTTCAGATTGAGGGCCTGAATGTAAATACAATCAGGTTCCATAGCCACCACAGTCTTGTTAACGACAGTGCCGTTCATTCTGACTATTGATTCAGTTCTGACAGGTGCCACCTTTCATTCCCCAGTCTTTTCATTGTAGGAAAACAGGGTGTGTCCTTTCACTTTCTTGGTACTGTTGACCAAGTGATACTCAGCAGGGGTTTGTCTTTCCTCGTGCTGTGCGGTGTTGTCCCTTCTAAATTCAGGGATTGGTTGTACGATGTCCATTGTTTTTTATTTTTGATTGTTAATGTTCTTTCTCAGTACCCCCAGAATGAATCGAACATTCATTTAAGGTTTAGGAAACCTTCGTTCTATCCGTTGAACTATGGAGGCAAACCCCAGGGTATCTCACGACAACCTGGGTAGGAAAAATGTTGTTAAAAATGTAGTTGGGGTTAGCGCAGAACTTCGTTCTGCTTTGGTGGTCCCTGCAGGATTTGAACCTGCGACCCGCTGATTCATACCACTATAGTTTTCACTACCAGCCGGGATTCAGGGATTCAAACCCTGCATAGAATAACTATGATTCATCATTTCCAATCCCGAACTGTTTGTGGTCTGGACTATACCTTAACCATATTGAAATCTTGCAAGTTGTAATCTAACTCACCCACCTTTATAGGCATATTAAGCATGGACTTTCACCTGCGGACTATTTGTTTCGATTACAATTTCAATTTAGGTTCCTCCCGTCTAGTCTCTACACACTGTCTATTATACTCTTGGCATCACATTGACCGCCTTGACGGTATTCTGAAGTTTCCTCGGAGAGTACTTTTAACATTGGCTCGGTATAAGCAATGACTCATTTAGTATTTTATCTGCTTCATAATCTTTCGCTCATCAAACACGTTTGGTATAATTCTTTTTACACGGTTCTATTCTTAAATTTATTTTTGAAGTTGGAGTATCTGATTCTATTATAACTAAGTATACTTTATTTGTTAATTCAGAATAAATTCCGAATATGTCTGCACTTCCAACATAATCCTCTTTTGCTTTATTGTCTCCGCGAGAATAATTAGATGCATCTGCAGTAATACATCCGTTTTCTAATCTACCATGTTTACATTGGACTCGATATAATTTATTGTTAATATCTACAATTAAATCATATCTAGCATTATCACCAAAAGGTTTTGATACCGTAAATCCTTTCTCAATAAAGAAACTCATTACTTTAATTTCTGTAATATTTCCAATATCTTTACTATTCATATATATTAATTTTTAAAGTTAAACATATACAAATATAATAAAAATATTTAAAATAAGCAAAAAATACTAAATGGTTTTAGCTTTTACCGAATTAAGAAGGTTCTACTTATACATTTCTATATAAGCACTCTAATTTTAAAGGCTGTTACTCTATCCACTGAGCTAAGGAGTCAACAGTTAGTCGTTTGTTTTAATTGTGCCCCAGGCCAGAGTCGAACTGGCACGGACCTTTCGGTCCAGCAGATTTTAAGTCTGCTGCGTCTGCCATTCCGCCACTAGGGCATAATAATAGCACAGATGAACATCTCTTCCTCTGGTGTTTCCACTCAGATTAAACCCTGGTGTCCCAGACCAGTTCCGCCACACAGACAGACAGTATATTTCCCGGGTACTGATTTCTGAAAGGTACGTAGACTTTGGCGTGAACACATCTGTTTTTACTCATATAGATCTTTGTATGAGTGCTATTATATTTCATTATTTGTTCTCCCGCACGGACTTGAACCGCGGACCCGCTGATTATGAGTCAGCTGCTCTGACCAACTGAGCTACAGGAGAATAACCGTCTTATCGCTTAAAGAAGGTATTATTGAACTTATTGTTCTTCAATCGAAAACTTCCATCTACTCTAAATCCAACATAGAAACATATCATTGCAATAGCAAGACAAATGTTTACTAGAGGAAAAAGTGATGCAAGCATAAACAGAATCATATATCCTAGAGGAAGAACCTTTTTCTCGCATCGGTCTACTATCATGAAACGAGTCCACAGTAATAGACCGATACAGAAAATGGTAACAATGAAGTATGCAATAATACTCATACTACTTCACATTTATAAACGGAATAGTACCTCCACCCTGATATGTAGGTAGAGTTCCATTCCACTTTTCGATAGCATATTGTCGAACTAGAAGCTCATTCAGTGAAGCCGCTACTGTTCGATTGTAATATGCTTCACCATCTGCCTGAATCTTTGTGGCCTCTGCTTCACCTCGAGCTTTTGCAATAGCAATCTTTGCATTTGCTTCCGCTTCTTTGACTTCATTTTCTGCTTTTAGTGCAGACTGAATTGCGGCGAGCTTTTCATCGATTGTGTTTCTAAGAGAAGCTGGTGGTTCAATCTGAGAGGTAAATTCGGAGATGATAAATCCTTCAGAGCCTAGACTTGCGTTTAGCATAGCTCGGACTTCATCTTCGAACTGTGCTCGAGAAGCCATCAGTTCATCGGCTGTATATTTGTTGGCAGTAATACGATAAGCATCCCAGATACAAGTTTTCATATATCCTGCTTCGATATCGGATAAAGGTTTTCGATACTTTGTAAAGATATCGGTAGCCTTTGTTCTATCGATCTGGTATGCCAGAAGTGGATCCATTGTAAAGATGGCAGCATCCTTAGTATTCACTTGAAACGCAGGATAGTCCACACGCTGAATGAAAATAGGATACTTGAACACCTTCATAGTGATCGGATTATAGAAGATATAACCGGTCACAGACTCAGCCTCAAGCTTACCCTGCTCGGTAAGTGAGAACTTGTTGAACTTGATACCGACTTCTGAGTTGTCGATTACTGTACAAGCACAACTCGTGAAAGAGAGTGCAAAGATAGTGATAAAAATTAATTTAAGCAAATTTTTCATGATATTATCCTTCTAAAAATTTAGAAATTTTCGAATCTTTGAGTATCCAATCGTCGTTTAATCTTGCCATAATATAGTATACAACAAGACAACAAAATTCAGCAATGCCCATGCATGGGATTGCAGCAAGAACGCAAAAGAGAATAAAAAGTCCTCTTTTTACAAACTTAGGGCGTTCTTTTGTCCAATCATCTAAAATTCCGAGTCGTATCCATAAAAGGATTAGTACAGAAAGAACGAAGCCTAAAATCCAGATCCAGAACATTATAGCTTATATTTTTGAAAATATTTCGTAAACGTTATTGCGTCTTTAAACTCAGTTTTATTTTTGTATATTGTTAGATTATTACTAACAATGTCGTCCTCATACCCAACATAGAACTCACTTCCTTTCGGAATTATTGCACAGAAAAGATTATTCATTCGAGCGTTATATTTAAATGAATGAATGCCTTCATAACACTCAAAAGAGCCTGTGATACCTATTTTAGTTTCTGGATACTTATAATATTTTTTAAATTTGAATCTAATTGGATAACACCTATAAGGTGTTTCAAATCCAAATGTTTTTTTATTTAAATATTTATAAACTAAAATATCTTGTTGTGCAATAAGTGGTTCTGCGATAGGATGAAAAACCCTATTGACTTTTAAACACATATCTCATTGAGATATTGAGCATTGTGAGTCTCGACATCTATAGTCTTCAACTCAAAGTCAGCGGTCATGTCCTTAAGATCAAGAATGATCTTATCGAGACGGCGCATACGTTTGACGAGACGACGAGTAGCATTCTTGTAAGCATTGGATTCTGCCAAAGCACGAGCTATCTTGGTTCCAAGAGTTGCATCGAACTTGTCTTCAGGATGGCAAACTGCAATACCCTTTGCAACACCCTTAATGACACAGTCTTTATACGTACGAAGGATGCTCTCCGTGAAGAAGTAGAACAGCGTCGGGCAAACGAGTTCCCATTCTACTTTGTGAATAACACGCCGATTCTTCTCATCGACGATAGTGTTTTCGCTCACAATACGGAGCTTAAAAGACTGACGATCCAGTCCACGATACGGATTTTTCATTACTTAATGCGTGTTTTTAAAGTTTCGATTTCTTTCTCGATACGAGCCTTTTCAGCTTCGTGAGTACGGATAAGACGGTTACCGTCCATTTTGTCTTTGGAATGTTTGTTCCATTCCTTCAGTCGCTTCTCAAGATGCTCGAGAGCAACTTTCCTACGTCCATTTACGTGTGGTCTCATAAACTTCATACGTTTTAATATCCAAATCTAGAGATATAGTATGTCTTTATCAGAGGATTTGGAAAAGTTTGTTTGTTTTTATATAGAATGAATTCTTTTCTACGTAAAACACGATTGATAAGGTGTTTAAGCTTTACCATTTTTAGGTTGAATGATTTCATCGATTATACCATAATCAAGAGCTTCTTGAGAGGACATCCAATTATCTCTATCCATATCTTCATATACCTTTTCAAACGGTTGTCCAGTATGATTAGATATAATTTCTGCAGAGATGTTATATGCTTTCTCAAGCTCTTTTGCTGCAATGAGAACATCTTTTGTTTGTCCTCCAGTTATTCCCCAAGGTTGATGAATAAGCACTTTAGAATGAGGAAGAGCAAGACGTTTCTTTCCTCCTACGAGAATAATGGATGCCATTGATGCTGCAAGACCTACACAAACCGTTTTAATTGGAGAATTTACGAGTTGCATAGTATCGTATATAGCAAGTCCTGCATCTACATCACCACCAGGAGAATTGATATAAATTGTGATCTCTTCGTCTTTTTGTTGATCTAAGAAGAGAAGTTGAGCGATAACTGTATTTGCTACTTCTGGATCAATTTCTGTACCTAAGAAGATAATCCTATCCATCATTAAGCGAGAAAATACATCCATTGAAGCAACATTAAGATTACGCTCTTCAATAATAGTTGGATTTATCATGATTTAATTGAATTTTCTTTTAAACCCTCTGTTACTGTTCTTCGCAGAGGGTTTGGGTAACAGGCGAATTTCGGCTTTTATTTATACTCGTTTAAGCCCACTTACATGTATCTATCCCGTAACATCTTATTCGGTTTTCAATTAGGCGACGAACTCTAATTTTCTTATAGAACATCATAGTGAATCTGGACATTAATTTCCAGTAATCATCAGCACAGCGTTCGAGTGTAGAACTCCGATACAGTATCACCTATATCGGAATTAACAAATGGCTCGGATATTGCTATGTTCGCCAGGCATAGCGTCACCCTGGCTTAAGGGACAGGGACCTTTATTGCTCTCAGCCGGAGAATCGAACTCCGAATCCCAGAAGTGACTCCTAAGGGTAAACCCCTCACTTCCTGACCACACGTATGTGGATTTACTGGCTTTCCGGTGTGCCTCAACCGTTGAACACTGAGAGATATCGCAATTTTGGGGTGTTGACGAAGCAATTATTCAAAGAAGCAAGTAGTCGTCTCACTTTAATGATTTTAACCGTCTTATATAGCCGCTTGTATATAAGAGCGTCCTCAAAAGTAAATTTCAATTTAAAACAGCCTAGCTTTTCAACTGTTATGGAGAGCTGCACGCCAACCTCAAATCGAAGTTCCTCTCTTTGTGTGATTTCATAAAAGAACCACCAAGAACCTGTAGCGGATTTTCACTTGTCTATTCACGACCAGTTACAACCTCCTTCCAAAATAACGCAAATGGCCGAGGTTTCCATTGAAGCGGAATTTCTATTAATCACATAACCGCGATCTAACATTTTAGAAATTCTAACCGAATGTTAGATAGAGGCCCTCGTTGTTACATTTTATAAGCGGTGATGGGTTACTCATTAGCATAACATGACTTATAAACAACTCTCTTCCTGCTATAAATGCGCTTCGAGTAGATTGCGAAACTAACACAGCATTAATAATAGAATTCCTGGAAGGGGTTAGTTCAGTACACCTTTAGATATTACACGTAATATTACCCAGTACATCGAAGGATATATCATTTCACCTTACTGTAGTGCACTATTTCTCATTATATTCTACCAATCGTCTAGTACAGCGATTCGAGTAGAGTTATACCACAGAAACTTTCTACGAATTCTCTTAATCTTATAGGATCACTATATTCTATGAGTTCACTTCCATAAGTGAGATTGCGAAAATCGAAACTATTTGAGAATCCTTTGAAATATCTTGATCCTGCAGGAATTTTTGCTTTACAAACATAAATCCTATCAGAGTCCAATACATGACCATAGTAACATGTGAGAATAGGATCTGTGGTTATAAAACTGTAAAAAACACCTTCTTTTACTTCATAAGAAGATATTGGATAGTTTGTAGTGTTGATATCTATTTGTAACGATTTATCGTTAGATAAAATCTTATCAAACTGAATTACACGATGCGCAAAATATGAAGTAAATAAACCAGTAATATGCTTTGTAATAATCTTATAACCGTAGATGTCTTTTTCTGCTATTTTTGGTTTGTTAGTATCTGTATATAGACACATAGTAGTTCATTTAAAAGGAAGTCTCCAAATTGAATTGAAAGACTCAGTTTTGTAATGACGCGGTTTGAGGAGATTTTTTGAGTGTTGAATTTTTGCTTGGAGAGGGGAGAGGAGAGATGACTCCCGCCTTCCCCTCACCTTACAAAAATTTCAAACCTACCAATTTCGTCCTCGTTCACACATCCGATGATCAGGCGGAATTGAGTTGTTGATTCGGCAGTAAAGCTGCACTTTCTTGAACTTTTCTTCACCGTTTTCGTCGATATATTTGATTCGACGATTAATTGTGATAACTCGCATTTTCATGTCAAAACTTGTTTGGAATTTTCGAATTGCAGGTTGTTTTTGAGAGTTTTCTCTCTTTAGATGGTTCCATGTTGAATGGAAGTCCCATTACCAACATGTTTTTTGTGATTTTTGCACCAGAATCACGAAGAAACTGTTTAAACGGATCTTTAGGTCTCATTTGTTAGTTGGGTTTGGATTTTTGAATATCGAATTTTGCCGCGAACGCCTCGCGATTAAGTATAGTTCTATTTATATATTTATATAGTTCGTTGAAAAATTTGGCGCCAACCCTGTAAAATTTGGCGCGAGGATAGTAAAATTTGGCGCCGACTATGAAAAATTTGGCCAACCGAAAAAAATCCCTAATTAGATAAGAAGAGAAAAATATATAAAGTATTGATTTTCAATAAGTTACGCCAAAATTTTGATTCATCTGTGAACCAAAACGAGTCAAATTTGAACCAAGTTGGCTCATACATGAATCAAAAGTTGCAAAAAAATGAAATTTTGTTTGGAAATGTCCGAAATTTTGTTTAACTTTGTTGCAACAAAAGATTCATTAAAAAATAAAAAATTTCAAATTTATGGCAAAAGGTTTTATTTGTTCATCTGAAAGAACAATTACAGATGAAAATGGAATTCAAAGAGTTCAAACAATAAATAAAGAATTCCGATTTAAATCAGAAGAAGATCCATTTTATATGGTTTTTATTGATTTCGTTAAATGAATGTACAATATAACCAGTGTTGGATCACTAAAATTACTTCCTAAATTACTTGAATTGGCAGAATTTAATACCGGAAATATATCTTTATCTCCAGGAATTAGAACAATTTTAATGGAAGAATTAAATATGTCTAAGAGTACATTTACTCGCGCTTTAAATGACCTTATAGAAAATAAAGCATTATTTAAAACCTATTCCACACCAATTGATGAGGAAACAGGAGAATTGCTAGAAGATCAGAAAAAAGAGATTAAAGGCGAATACGTAATCAATCCAGAAATGTTCTGAAAAGGAAGTTTAAAGGATCGTGCTGAATTACGTGTTAAATTTGAAGCTGTTTACAAAGATGAGACTTCTTAAGAAGAAAAAATAAACCCACAACCCCAATCATGAGGCTGTGGGTTTTACCATTTAATACAACTAACACTTTTGACAAGACGTAGTACTCGCGGAGGGATTCAAACACCTCGTTCACTGCCGGAGAGACAATTGTCCTAGATCGCTAGACGACACGAGCATAAATACACAGGGTTGTTAATCGGTTACCCTAAGCCTAGCCGTTACTCAGAAGAAACCACTTAAGGCTCTATTGCTGATCCACGTTACTGCAGTATTATTCAAATCTTGTTAGCCTGCATCATGCTTAGCAGGAGCCTAGGTTGTCAAGCCTAGGACATGTGTTGTATAGGATTGCGCATTCCTATTGACCACAACCTTTTTCACTGCCTTATGACAGTTAGTTTAAGGATTTTAACTTAATGACTTTAAGAAACCGGAATACGCTGTTCACCGGTTTATAGGTTACGCTCCGCAGAGTTTACCCTTTGTGATCATACAGATCACCAGATCGTTAGCGCCGTATTCGGCGAGGAAAAATACCGACACCTTTAATAGCTGGGTCACGAGCGCGGTAGTGTATATCTACCACGGTCCTTTATGCCCGGCTGTCGGAAGGACTGCTTCACAGTTTATCCGGTCATTATAGGCCAGCAGATTAGATTGAACCATATAACAGATCTCTCTTTACATGATTGATTGTACAGGCTGAGTCTTGACCTATACGAACCCCGTTTTCATCCCTTTACGAGACTAGAACACACCCTTTTGGGGTAGAGGCCACAGAGACGGATTGTAAGTTCCGCAACTACTACACTTGGTGATATAAGATACCGTGGACTTACCGCGTTCGCGCGCCAACTCGTTTCACTAGGACCCTCTGCCGAGTTAATGAAGGTGCCCCTCCAAAAGAACTTAGTTACTCCTTTCACTTCATACTTGGTCTTGCGAACCTCATATGCCTTCATATTTCAGAAGGATAACTCTGTTGTTACCAAGTGTGCACAACACTCTTTGCTACAATTAATTGAATTAATTATAACAGATGACCGAATAGACTGTGTGGTTGTGCTTGCATAGAATGCTCCCTTTTGAGGAGGTTACCTATCAACACAGTCCTACTACTTACCCGCCAAGGCTTTCGCTTTACTAACCGTACGAACCTAAGATTTCTCTAATCTATGGATTGGCGATCCACAGCACCTGCCAAGGTGTAGGCCCACAAGCGTTCATCAAGAGAACTATAAGAGCGGCTAACTCCGTTTGGTCCTCAAGCGGTTCTGTTTGTCACGGTTACCCGTCAAGCCAGGATGGTCAATCCCAGCGCAATACCCTATTCCCTCTGCCCGAGAGTACACCAGATATCGCTTATTATCAGAACACGGTTTTCTTACGAACAGCCTTTCGACTGCGCAAACACTGCCCTGTCAGACAATGTTCACTTTATCCCCTCACGGGATTATTCTAACGACAAGAAACCTGCCGTACAACATTAGTTTCCTCCAAAGAGTACTTATCCCCCAAACCACGTAAAGGTTGTTGTAAATGGGAGTACGCTCTTTTTACAGAAGAACGTGAGAAACTGTCGGGACATCAAACACCAAAACTCTGTTCGAGTTTGTACTGCTCGTAGGTGATCACCTGACCCTTGTAGATGACGTACTTAGGCATGATTGTTTTGTTTTAGTTGTTCGTATTCATCGAGAAGACAAAGAATGTCATTGCAGAATTCACGAAGACTCGATATAGAGATTTCGTTTCTGTCAGCAACAAGCTTAAGAAGCATTTTCAGCTCAGCTTGTTTAACAACTTTAGGTTTGTCCATAATTGCTTATGATTAATATCTCATAGGAATATACGCAACAATCCATTTGGATTCAGGGTAGAATCTACCTGTCGCTCTGTCCGTATGTTCGGGAAGAACGACTACGTTGAACTGAATCGAAGGGTCAGACATGATTTTATTGAACACACGATTGTGACAAAAAATCATCTCTCCATCATTACCTTTGAGGCGGATGGAGTGCCGAGACGCACCAGTGATGCGATCTGTCAGATGAAAGGTTTCTCTTGTATACATGTTAGTTGTGTCCTCTGCGTTTACACGGGCTTGGAACCGTCATTAGGAAAATTACACCCTGTTCTAAATATGAACAAGAAAGTTACCACGTCTTTCACCATCGCACATACAGTAAGTGGTACCGTATTGGTGGAGCGCGGCGTTGTCTGCCGCAAGTTGTTAGAGGTGCGAACTCCGAGACACCTACTGCTCTATAGGTGCTACTCTACGAATCTAAAAACGGGACTGTCCGGATTTAAACTCTTTAGTACGTTTGTCAGCGGTACCAATGCGCGCTTAGATAAGTCTATCAACCAGTCCGCCCGGGCGTTTGAAACATACATATATACAGTCCTATATCGGCCTTATGTTTCATAGCCCCCATCCCCAATGCGGGGAAGAACGGACAATTTCAGCGTTTTTGCGTCCCGTGCAAACGGCCAAGTCTGCACAGGATTTGAAACAAAATGAAAAGAACATGTAATAATTCATGTACGCGTCGACCGTGTCCATGATAGAGGACGTCGCCAACGCTAAGTCGTACATGGCGAGCATATACCCCCGCAGGTAAAGTTAAAGATTAAAAAAATTTGGTGGTTGGAAGCAATGTTGTATGCTCCATGTGCCATCAAAAAAGTTCAACAACTCGTAATACCCGTATTTTGGCGACTCTTTACCCCCAATGACAGAAAATTCTCTGCCATCGGGAGTAACGAGTACGTCATACGAAGGGCTGCGCAACTGACCCTTCAGAGTGATCAAGCAAGGCGACTTAAGCCACCTTGCTGTAGATCATGTAGTTCTGCTCGGCATAGGTGTCGGGAATGGCACGGCCCTGTCCATCGAAACGCTGATGGAACAGCTTGTCGGTGGAACGCTTTGCGGTGATGGTCTTGTCGGCCAGCATCTGGGTCAGCATGTCCCACGGCTGCTTGTAAGACTCGAGCTCCGCATTGAACGCGCCCTCGTTGAGAACGCGAACGGCGTTCATCACCTTACCTTCTGCATTGGGAGTCTGGCCCTGAAGGTCATAGTGATAACGGACGAGTCCTCCGATGTTGATGAAGCCGATGTGCTCACCGACCTTCTTGCCCTTTACCTTGTAGTAGCGGTTGGCTGCCGCATACAGATTGGTGAAGGTACGACCGGTGCGGCTACTCGTGGTCTTTACCACCATGATGAGAGCCGGATTGGTAGCGTACTGCTCAGCACTGAAGAAGTCCGCATGCTCACCGTTGGCGAGACCGGTCTGGTTGTTCTGACCAACCTCACTCACGATCTTGGTGAGGTTCTCGTTGGTCACTTCGACGATCTCGGCATTGTCCCGAGCCTCGAAACGGGCAGCCGCTGCTTTGCGAGCTTCTGCCACCTGATTTTCAACGTTTTTATAGTCCATATATATATAAAAAATTAAGTTTTCTTATTTTTGTACACTACGGTCCACGAAGTGGACAAGGGTTTTGTGTTTATAGCCGTAGGCTTTCTAAGTAGGTAAAAAAATAAGCCCCTTCAAGTCCACGAAGGACCGAAGAGGCTTATTTTCAATTCGATACGCTGTTAAGCGCAGGAGAGCTGGAATGGCTAGGCGTTGGTGCTAGCGTCGGGATTGGAGGCAGGCTCGGCAGGAACCTCCTCGAAGAAGAGGAGGTTGACCCGGCTCCAGTGAGCAGGCTTGGTGCCCCACTCGTCAGGATTGGCGTCTTTCGGACGCATCCTGAGGCGGAACGCCTCGACCCGCTTGATGCAGCGGAGCTTGCGGCCAGCGAGCCGCGTGAGCTTGGCCAGACCGTCCTCCCGCTTGGAGAGGTCACGGTTCAGGGCCTGCTGCTCCGGCGTGAGGGTCTCGAGGATCGACTCCCAGAGGTTGTTGCCTCCGAGATTGTCCTCGACCTTCGTGCGGACGGTCACCTTCTCCTCACGGCTCGGGAACCGCTTCCCGGTGCGAGAGAAGGATGCGTCAGCCCAGTCGATCGGGCTGTCGATCCCGAGGTGGGTCACAGTGGACTCGGCTGCCCAGAAGCAGCTGGAGTTCCACTTGCCCTCTTCGGTGAGGACGCCACCGTTGACAGCCTTGAGGACCCGGCTGTCGCCGACGGTCAGGATGTCACCCTCCTTGATGCTGACGAGGATACCGACCTCCCTATTGAGGATGTCGATGCCCTGCTCAGCAGCGAGAGCGATGGCGTTAGCCTCGGAAATGCGCTTGGTGGAGGAATAGTCCATTCAGCGGATCGGACGAATTAGCTCATTGCGTCCCTGTTCGCAATGGCAGATGTGGCTTGTCCAAGGTCACACCCAACAACTCATCTATTAGCATCAAGGGTTGACCAACCTCAGGTTTCCGCCCGGAATCCCTTTCTCTCTCCGGGAAAGCTATCTTAACGACTTTGTCGGAAAGTTGCGCATAACTGAGGAAAGCCGTACTCCCACGGCTTTTACGGTCTCATCGAGATGTAAGTCGATGAGCTGTGATGGAAATCACAGGGAATCGACGGTGGCCAGCAACGAGTTGCTGACCTACGGTCGAGGATTCAATGAAATGGGATGCGTGGACACACGCATTCCCTATTTCATTTTGTCCAAAAATTGGACAAGGGTTGACTGTAAAATCGGATTTCCCACGGCGCATGCCGGGGGGCCGATTTTACAGTGTCTCTTCTCCTCCTCAACACATACACAATTTTTCTCTACAACTTTTCGGATTTCCCATTTCATACCTACCGGGGGCTATTTTTACACCATCCCAGTATTTTCAAAATTTTTCGGATTTATTTGGATTTCTCCTTTTAAATGTTTATATTTGCGAAAACTATTGTATAATTTAAAAATTATAGTATATGAATAATGAAAGACAACAAGGTGAATCTATAGCACAATGAAAGCGTAGATTACAAGCAAATAATAGATATGGAATATATGCTGGAGAATTAGAACCAGCTATAATTAGAGCTAATTCAGCAACAATAGATGCGGGAAGAAGAATAGTTGGATCAAAACAAAATGATTATAGAGTAAATCAATCTAGTTTATTTGGACAACGTAGATATAATTCCAATCCGTCAATTGCGCAAAAATTAATAAATGGAATTACAGATAAATTACATCTTACTTCTCCACCTACGTTTACAGATGGGTATAATAGAGAATTAAATGCAGAAGTACCTCTTTCTGAAAGCGCACAAGGCCAAGAACTAAAAAGAATGGGATCTACTGCACTTAAAGGGATATCTATAGCTGGACTATCATCTCTTCCTTTTAGTTTTTATTATGCTCCATTAGCAACTACTGCTGGATTGGCTACAGGAGCAAGTGCAGCAAAAGCAACAGATGTTGGAATGAATCTTATTGAAAATGCAACAGATACAAAATTCACTCCAGAACAAAGAACTATAGCTACATTTTTAACATCATTACCTGCTGGAATTAAAGGATATAAATGAGGGTGAAACACAGAAAAACGTGCAATAGAAGCAGTAATGAGTAAATCTATGGGAAATCCTAATCCGCTACCTACATTACAAAATGAGTGAAGGAATATGAGCAAGGCCACAAAGAAAGATTTAGCTAAATATATATTCACAGGAAAAGGAAAATCATTAAATCAAATATTTCAGGAAGGATTATATACTGGTTCAGGAAGAAACGGATGATGGGCTAATGATGGAGAAGGGAATATGGTAAGAGCTTATCTATATGACGAACCTCTACCTAGATTACATGAAGTTACTGGAGAAGGAAAATATGGCCCGCATGACGAATATGTATTAAAAAATTATCCAGACAAATACGGAAAAATAAAGGTATATGAAGGGACAGGTATTGGAACAAAGTGAGCAGATGGTAGGATTAGTCCTCAAACTCAAACTAACGAACCAATATCTGTTTTTAAAACAGAAGGTGATACAGGAGATTTAAGGTTTTATACACCAAAAGGAGAATTTACAGTAGATGCTTCAGGACACTTAAAACAAACTGGATTAGGAGAGTCAGGATGATATACCAGACATCAGGATATCTTTAAATTTAATCGTCCTGATTATAATAAACGTTGAACAAAATCCTCTCCAAAACAAAATCTAATAAATTGAGGATTAGATGTTGTAGATAAACACGGAACTCCAGTTATCACAAGAACTACATGAGGACAAGACCCAATTGTTCAACCTTCTATAGATAACATAAACAAAACTATAAAGGCACCGAATTTTGAAGATTGAGCAAAAACAACGACTCTTGATGATTATATGAGTCCACAATACGATAATGTACCAGAAGCTTGATTCGATGAAATTTTTAAAACTGCTACAGATAAGGAAGAAGCAAGTTTCAAAAACGTTATAAACGATTATTATAACAATAAATTAAACGGAAAAGGAAAACAAACTATATATGATTTAATGAAAGGATCCGATTCAGATATTGATGTATCATCTAATAAAATCCCATCAGAAAATTCATATTTTTCAAAATATAATATAGAGATAGTTCCTGGATTAGGTGAATTGAAGGTGCCGGATATTAATTCGCTTGTTGATCTTAATAATTTAATCATAAATAAATAATAAGAAAATGCCGAAACCGAAAGTATTAAAAGACTTTAGTGAACTAGCAAAAGCACTCACTAAACAAAAACGTCCTAGGATTACAAAACCAACATACGAAAAAGTAAACTATACTATAAAACCTAGACCTATTCCAGAAACACCAAAGGGTTCCGCACAAGAAGCAGATCAATTTATGAACGAACTGGATAACTATATCATTAGAAATAACATAGATCCTGCAACCTATCCAAGAAGTGTAAGAAAGATAGTATGAAATGCTGTCAAAGATGGAACCTACGGTCCAACTGGAAATAATATTCAAAGAGCAGTATCAGAAGAAGTTCCACCGGATTTCTTTAGATACGGTCCGAAATCATCTTTATATAATATAGACAGAGATCTAAAAAATGCTACAACAGCTTATGATGTCATCGGATTAGATGTTAAACAAAATGCTCCTGGTCTATCAATGGACTTTCTAAATTCAGGTTTAAGTAGATCTCAAGAATTATTAGCAAAACCTTTAAAACCAAAATCATTAGAAAAAGTACTTGTAGAACAGAAAAATAAGTGAGTAGGAAGACCTATTACTACAATGCAGTCCGATAGAGAGTTATTTTACAAACCAGAATATGATGATGTATGACATAGCACATATGAAGAAAAACCAGAAACTTTTGAAGACTTCTATCGTAGACTTACAGGTTATACTGGAAGACTTTTAGATAAAAATGGAGGAAAATTAAATGGGATGAAGAAAACAAGATAGACAAACTCAAAAGCTTTTTGATAACGTAACAAAATCATTATTAACACAAAAAGAACTTCAAGAAGAAGCCCAATATAGGGCTAACAATCCATATCCTGATGATCTACCTTTAAAAGAGGAATATCCAGTAGCAAAAGCATATATTGCTGCAACAGCTCCATTTAAAGCTATAGGTACGGGTATAGCCAGAGGTCTTGGATGGGTTGGAGAAAAAATGATGCCAAGTGCGCTTCTTAAAGGAATTGGTCAAACGTTTCCAAAATTAGCCAAAGCTACTACTGCTATTTCTCCATATGCCGATGCGGGATTATTAGCAACATGAGGAGCAGAAGGTATTCGTGACGCAAAAGAAGCTGCAAAATCTGGAGATGCTGCAGGAGCTATTGCTGGAGCATCTATGGCAGTATTATCTCTTATGGGAATTAATCCTAAAGCAGCACGAGAATTAACAGCTACACAGAAAGCAAATAAAGTTGCAAGAGCTTTAAATAGTAATGTAAAAAGAGGAATACAAATAGAAGAGATAAATCCTAGATTAAAATCAACAATCGATCACTTATACGCAGAAAATCCAGATCTTGCACAAATTGGAAGTAAACAACAATATACAGAGTATTATAAATCGTTATTTCCTAATTCTAAAATTCAAACACCATATGCACACGGCACTAATAGTAATTTAAGTAGAGGTTTAGAAAATAGTACAAAAGTAATAAATACCGGTGCTCCTGAAACAGAAGGATTAAATGATTTTTATCTCAACCTTCAACCAGAAGCATCGTTACAATATGTACAAGATTTAAATTCTCAACCTCAAAATAACTGAAACAAACAGTACTGGACATTAAAAGAGATAATGGGTAAGCCGTATAGAGATTCCGAGTGAATGTCTCAACCAATAAAACTAAGAAGAAATGTTCCAAATCGTGCTGGAGTTTTTTCTAGAGTTAAAAATCCTGATGGTACATTTTCTGGCAGAGGTAAACTTCTTGAAGAATACAAATCAGAACTTGGAATGGGTGGTGTATCTGATTCTGAATTTTTAAATAAATTAGGTGTAAGAGACGGAGAAACATTTAATCAATTTGTTGCAAGAAATAAAGACATCTTTGATGACATATATAATTCTGGAAATTATCGTGGATTGTATCATGTAAAAATAAATGCAGAAAATCCTCTAATCATAAATGGAGGAAGCACATACTATAATGAACGCGGTATTTTTGATCAAATGAAGGCAAATGGAAATGATGTACTGCTTCACAATAATGCCGCAAACGAATTTGGATCTGATGTAGCTGTTATAAAGAACGTTACTCCAGATAAAGTTAGAATTTTAGGTAGCGTTCCTGATAAGCAACAATTTAGTGGAGGTCATTATCTATATCAAACTCCAAAACCAGATCTCTCTTCTACATATCATTTAAGACAAGGAGGAATCTTAAAAGCACAAAAAGGAAAAGTTCTTAAACTAGTACCCAAATTAAAATCATTACGTCCGGTTGCAAAATATTCTAGAGATTTCTCAGGAGTAGAAAATCTTTCAAAAGAAGCTATTGGATTTGGAGGAGTGAGACCTAATCTTGGACTTCAAGCATTAGAAACAGAGAAACGTGCACAAGAACTTCTACATAGTTTTGATGAAGCTGCAAAAAGAGATGTTTTCTTAAAAGAGCGTTTAGGCAAAGTTTGAAGCGAATTAACTCCTACTGAACAATATTGAGCTAAAGTTAGATTTGGAGAGAATTGGAATGATAAATTAATAATTCATAAAGAAGGTGGAATTATTAAAGCGCAACCTGGTAAACAACTAGTGGATAGGATTAATAATACATCTAATGCAAATTTCGTATCACGTCTTAAAGATCCAAATCGTCAAGCCATAAAACTTGGACCAGGAAAGATAGGAACGCATCTTATGGGATATATTACTGAAGATGATCATGCTGTAGTGTTTCCTCAAATTCAAGAAGTTAATGGAAAATTAAGAAAACTCTCAATAAAGAAAGCTATAAAGCAAGCAATAGCAACTGGAGATACTTTACATATGACCGTTCCAGAAGCAGAATGATTTACAACAAATTATAAACAATATTATCCTAATTTTGATGAAAAATAAATTAGCAAAAAGCCAACCACACGGTTGGCTTTATTTTTTGTAAAAATTATTTGGAAATTTCAATTTATTTTCTTATATTTGCGCGTTAACTATAAATATAAAGTTTATGGAAAATTACGATTATAAATTAGAATTAGCAATTCAAAATGCAATCTTAAATGATTCTGCAAAGATAAAATATAAAGATGAAGATGAAACAAATATAAGTGAAAATGGCACAGATACAGTACACACCATATGTGAATCAGGCAACAACACAATCTAATTCAATAGAATTACCTGATTTTGATGTTCCAATTATAAGAAGACAACAAAAACCAAAAGAAGAAATAGTTTTAGCACCATTACCTGAATTGCAGGCACCTACCCAAACAATAACAAAAGGTATAATATCAAATCCTAAGAATATAAACGTTGGAAATATGCAAGGTGCTTTAGATGCATTATCTAATGCTGGAATCTCTTTTAGAGTAACTTCTGGAGTAAGACCAGGTGCATTAACTGCACAAGGTAGACAATCACATCACGCTAATGGTAATGCTGTTGATATTGTAATTGATGATTATGAAGATGCGAAACGAAAGATAAAAGCTTCTAAAGAACTACAGGATGTTTTCAACACAAATAAATGAGGTATTTTAGAAGAAACTACTCCTGATGTATTAGCAAGAACAAAAGGTACTGGGCCGCACTGACATATTGGATTGGATAATATTGCAATCGAAAACTTCAAAAGAATGATTGCAAGACATGGAGCTAAACTTCAAAATGGAAATAAAATTGAATATTCTCCTTATATAAATCAATCTTTTGATAAACCTTCATCTAAAAATATTCAATTTTGAAAACAACCAGAATACGAACCTATGGTTTTAATTAGAGAAAAACCAAAAGGATATAAAAGACAATATAATCTTGTTGCAGAAGAGCCAGTAGTAGAAATTCCTGAAGCAACACCTGAAAGAACAATTGAAGATCTTGCTAAGTTTACAGGTAGTTTTGAAACATTTAGTCCTAATGTTTATATTTTAAATACATCCGATGGTAAACCTCAAAAACTTGCTGGATACGGAAGTGCTAACCCAGAAATAATTAAACTTGCAGAACAAGGTAAACTTACCGAAGAAATCGCAAGAAAAGAAATGATAAGAAAACTACAAGCAGAATATGATGATTGGGATAAGAAGGTTCCTAATTTTAAAAATCTATCAAGAGGTGTACAACTTGCTTTAGTAGATACTTCTTATAATGGAAAAGGTGTTACCGGCACAATAAAAGATAGTCCAAATCTGATGGGATTAATAAACTCTGGTGTTACAGATCCAAAACTTCTTGCAGAACATATGACACATTCCAAATCAGCAAATGGTTGGCTTGGCGTAAGATCTGCAGCTCGTAGAGCTATGGCGTTAGGTGAATATGATTGAGATTATCCAACTGTGGATAAATATGGAAGACAAGTGGATTATTCAAAATATAAAGGTCCACAAGATTGGAAATCTTCCCCTTATTATAATAAATAATAACTATGATTGAAGAAATAAAACGAATATTTGATGATATTAGAGATGCTATAATTGAAATGGGAGGAGATATTGATATTTGCACTTCTCCGGAAGCATATGATGAAGCGATAAAAACATTGGCTGGAAATAATGCTGTATTATTTGTACCAGTGTTTAAATCTTCACAATCAAAACCTTCTGCTCCAACATCTCCAATGTCTTCTAATGATCCAACAAACTATCCTGAAGGTTGAGGTACCCCAGATGGACTCTCAGGAAATATTTGAATGTCTTATACAATTGTTGGACCATCATCTACTTATGTAGCTTGAACAGAGCCATTATTAATAGCACATGTTGAAGAAGAACCTGAAATTACTAGAACTTTTTTAATTTATGCCGAATGGCCAAATAGAGATGTTACATTATCTAGACCTCAAGGAGGCCGGTGAAATACTCAAACAAATGAGTTAACAGGAAGTGTTACTTCTAATGTGATCGTTAATAGATCTTCTTCTGATACCGTTACATGGTCTACTGATAATAATCATCAAGCCGGTTCTTATACATGACTATCTACTGGAACCTTTTTATCTTCTACTGGAGAAATTTACGGAGAGTGATCTGATCCTGTATGTATTAATTATGCTAGAGACGGTGTAGATGGACGTAATGGTGTAGATGGTACAGAATATGAATATATTTATAAACTATTAGCAAGCAAAGCGGATATTGCTGGTGTAGAACGTCCTGAATCAGATCCTTATCGAGATGATTACATACCTACCGGTTGAACAGATAGTCCTACTGCTATTAGTGATGAATATCCTGTAGAGATGATGTGTGCTAGAAAAAAGGATAGAAGTACAAATCTATGGGGCGATTTTTCCTATCCAATACCTTGAGCTGTTTGAGGAGAAGATGGAACTGACGGAGATGGTGTTGAATATATCTTCTTAATTGCGTCTCCTGATCAATGTCAACCACACGATGATGGTTCTTGAGAGTTAACTGATACAGAAGCATTTCCACCTTTAAATCAAGAGCAATATTTAGCTATTACTGGAGACGCTGGAATTTCAGATGAATTAGCTTTACAAGCATATCAGAATGATGAATTTATACCAGGAGATAATAATTTAGCGCAATCTTTAGGATGGGATAGAAACTGAACAGACGATCCTTCTGATGTTAGCGAAAACGAACCATTGGAATTTGTATCTATTAGAAAATATAGAAAAAATCCAAATACTGGTAATAGTGAATGAGGATGATATTCTACTCCGAAACTTTGGAATAAATGAGCATATGTTGACACTTCTATTTTTACGGCATTTGCTTTTACAAGAACGAATGAAAACCTTCTAGCTTTAAATCCGCCTCTTGTAATTGAAGGAGGTAGTGAGAACAATCCAATTCCAAATCCTTCAATTTACACTAAAGACAATGTGCAACATACAGTCACTTGGTATGATTCTGTACCGGCAACTGTTGGAACGGTTTGAATGACTCAAAGAGTTATTGGACAACCTAATAGTACTTGGTCTTCTCCAAGGAAAATGGCAGATACTGATAGATTCCAAGTTGAATATTCTGCATCTTTACTTCCAAACGGAGTAAATACACAACTTCCTTCTTTAAATGGATATATTACAGATGCAAATGCAGAAGGTATAGATGAAACTGCATGAAGAACTTATTGCGCCAATCATAGCTTAGGCACATGGAATGACGATGGATCTGTAATAGACCCTCTATGGATGGCTACTGCAAATAAAGTAGATGGTGTATGGTCTAATTGACATATTGCAAGAATTCGTGGTGAAAATTCAGTCAGAGTTGACTTTACAAACGATAAAGACGAATTAATCTATGACGCCACAGGTGCAAAAATAAGTAATAGAAATGTTACTACTACTGCTAAACTCTATGATGGAGCAACAGAAGTAACTTCTAATGTTACTTGAAGACTTGATTCTATATCAGGTGTAGATGCACCATCTGGGCAAGATGCAATAGCTTCATTCCCTCCATCACCTAGTGCGAATTCTGTATATATTAAAACAAACGGAGATATATTACTCACCGGTATTAAAAATAATGCTAACGAGGCAGTTATAGTTGTTGAAGCAACATATAATGGTGCAAATTATTATAAACAGTTCTGAGTTGGTAAAAAAATAGGAGAGGATAATTACGATATAGTTGTTACTCCAAATGTTATAATGTATAATACTTCTACCGCTTTACCTTCTTCTGTAACAATTAATGTTAAAGTTAGAAAAGAATCATATATAGATGGAAGTATTACTGTTCCAACATCAATGCCTTCTGGATATAGTGTATATGTTTATGATGGAAATACAATTGATACAAGTTGAACTGGAAATGCAACTAATCATAATTATACAATTAATATGAGTAGTAGCATTCAAAATCTTCATTTCTTATTAGCTACCGCTAAAACAGGAGGTACTGTAGAAGATGAAGAAGAAATACCAGTTATCTTTGTAGCAAATGGCGAAAAAGGAGCAGATGGCGCTGATAGAGAATGAGTTTATAAAAGAGTTGATTCGAATCCTGGTACACCACCTAGTACAGGAAATGGTGAAATTTCTCCAAGCGGCGAAGCTAATGGAAATACTGCATATAGCGATACATTAGATGATTGGGTGCCAAATGGATGGTGAGATAGTCCACAAGGTGTAACCAACGCTAATAAAACGGAATGGGCGGCTTATAGAGATAAAAACACAACAACTGGAAAATGGAACGCATTTAATCCAGCGGTTGTTTGAAGTCATTGAGGAGAGAAAGGTGAAGATGGAGATGGAGTTCAATATGTGTATAAACTATATGCTACAGAGCTCACTTCTACTCAATTAACCAGTTTTATACCAACAAAACCTGCTACTCAAGATGTTAATGGAGAATGATTACCTGCCGGCAAAGCATCTGCTGATACAAATACAACTAAAAGTTGGACTGATGATCCTCAAGCAGTCAATTCTAGTTGACCTTATTGCTATTGTTCTCAAATTAAACGCATAAATGGAACATGGGGGACTTATGAAACTTTAAGTCTATGAGCTAAATGAGCAGAAGATGGAGCACCTGGAGAACAAGGACCACAAGGAAATCCTGGAGCAAAAGGCGATAAAGGTCCTAAGATGAGAATGCGTAATTGAAGTACAGAATATACGGCTCCGTCTGGCGCACATCCTGATGCAGAAGGAACAACTGGATGACAATGCGGAGATAATGCTTCTGATGAATATTATGATGTAGCTATTTGACCTGTTGCAAATGAAGGTATTAATATAACAAATGCTGCTTCTAATGCAGACAGACTATGAAGATGTATTCAAAACTTAAATTATGCGAACGTTCCCGCAAATTCGAATCCTTCTACTCTTCCTACATATTTTACACAAGCGGTTGGTTGAGATTTTGTTGCTACTAAACTTTTATTATCGGATAAGATTAATGCTAATCAAATTGATGTAAATCAATTATCTGTAAAAGAATTACATACAAGTAATAGTAGTGGTGAAACACTTGATATTATGAATAATGTAATTAATTTACAGCAAGACGGACAAACTAGATGTAAAATATCTGGAGAAAACGTTTCTTCTAATTTCGATAGTCATAAGCAAATTATAGTTGGTACCTCACCAGGAAACGAATTCTTAGGTGGGGCTGTAGTAGATGATACGAATAATACAGGAAATCCTGCTTATTTTGAAGGGCTTTATACATTAGGCACGGTTCATATTAATCATGTGTCTTCTGGAACACAAAGAGACTTAATTTATTCTGAAAATTCTGTTCAACAATGATCAGTGCATCTTAAAGGTGGAGGTACCCAAGACTTATTTACAGGTCATATTATTAACTGTAGCTTAAGTTTAGATATTTATGCAATAGATAATAACACTGGTACTTTAATAGATGAGTGATACGAACATGAAGGAGATGTAGACCTTACAGATTTTCAATCAACACCTAGTGGTTTTATTTTATCTAGTGATTCTTTGCATACACAACCAGTTGATTTAACGATTAATAGTCAAGATGTGACAAATTCTCATTTTCCAACAACTGGTGGAGATTATACTATGTATGTTAAAGCAACATTGATATTAACTACAGATGGTGTAGGAGGTTTGCCATCAGGTATAACTAATCCAGAAATTTATCTAAACTGAGTTACTTTTGATCCTATTATAAATCACCATCAAGTTGCGACAACACTTGTAGAATTCACAGAAATTGGAGCAGATGGAATTGTTCACGGAATAAACGCTAGTAATTATTTTAAATTAAAAAATAATAACGGTGTATTAGAATTAGAATTCTTATCTGGTGGAAACTACGGATTAAAAATAGATAATTCTGGAATATGATATTATAATAGTGGTAATTGATTACAGTTAAATACACCATAAACAAAAAAAATCCCGAGTACGTTGTGTACCCGGGATTTTTATTTTATATTAATATTAACTATTCAGTAATAGTTACCGCGCAAGTAGCACTCTTTCCAGCAGCAGTTGCTGTAATAGTAGCAGTACCTGCTTTCTTTCCAGTTACTTTACCACCAGAGGTTACAGTTGCTACAGTTGTATCAGAAGATGTCCAACTTACTGTTCCCATTCCTGCAGGAGAAACGGTAGCTGTTAAAGTTTCATTAGCATCTTTTACAATTGAAGTTGTAGATTTGTTAAGAGCAATCTTAACACCTTCTACTTTTTCATAAGTTTTAACAACTTTCTCTTCTTTTACATACGGATCGTATGCATATTGTCCATAAAGATCTTTGTTTGTGGCTAGATCGCCAGGTTTATTTTTTGCTGTTGCAGCATCTTGTTCTGCGTCGTAAAGTTTGTATAAATCACTTGTGTAAGACATATCTTTTTAATTTTAAAAAATGTTAATTATTATCTTTTATTTTATGGAATTACTTTCGTATTTGCTGGAATATTGGTATAGTTACACGCCACTGTATTTCCGCTTCTTAATGCGTAATATAAATCGCATTCTCTATAGAATAAGGTATCGTCTTCAAGCTCTGGTGGAAGTTTATATACACCATAATTTCCAAATCATATATTATAATTAGTATCTGAATTATAATGTACAGAAATTATTGGATAAAATGCACCATTATAGATAACACCTGTTCTTTTACCTTGACTTGCTGCAAGAACTTCGGATTGCGTTAATCCGGTAGCGTTTAATTCATCAACACTATCAGTATCTTCTGATGGTAAAGCTGAAAGTGTTATTGCTTTTGGAAGATCTGATGGTGTGACAAAGGATCTCCAATAACCGCTTCTTCCATAAGCAGAAACTCTTTCTCAGTGATATGGTGATACATCTTCACTTTCAACAGTAAATACAATAATCTTATTTCCTGCTGTAGAACCTTTAGTTATTTCTGCTTTAAGTTCTGCTTGCATTAGTCCTGCAGGAAGATCTGAAATGCTAACAGTACTGATATAAGACTTACCTTCTACCGCTGTATCATCGTTTTGAATACTAGATATAAGTTGTGCCATTGTGCCATTTGTGTTCCATGTACTAGGCATTTGATGATTGACAACAACTGTGGATTGTGTTACATATCCAGCATCGTTTTCTAATTCTGATAATTTACTTGGACTATAAAAGTTAATTATATCATTCATCTTAATATCTAATTAAAATGTTATCTGCGGTATTTCCTGATAATTTACAATATGTGTTCTTTGGAAGTCCAACTACAACTTGATTTTTATTAGCAGATGTAGCGTCTTTTCAAGGAGTCCAAGTAATACCATCTGCAGAATAATTAAATGTATATCCAGAACTAGAAGCACTAATTATAAATTTATCTGAAGGTATTACAAATACCTCTTCTTTATTTATTTTCTTTGTTCCCATCTATTATTTTCTTTATTGCGTTTACATGAATTTGAGCTATAACGTTCCTTCCTTTGTCGGACATTAAGAACTCACAATCTATTTTATTATCTTGAAATAAATTTTCTGTTAATATTGCCGGACATCAACTCTTTTGTAAAATTGTAAAATTAGATTCATAATCATAATCTCCATCTGAAGAATCCTTACGTAAGGTCATTCCATATAAAGGCAATAGTTTTTCTGCTTCTTTATAGAAAAGATCTGCATATTGATCGGATTTTGTTTTACCTTTTGTAGTTCATACGCTTCATCCTCTTGCGCTTTTTCATTCATCTCCATTTCCAGAAGCATTTGCGTGTACTGAAATTAATAAACAATTATTCTTTCCATATTTTTGACAATATCTATTTACTCTATTTGCACGAGTAGATAAAGCAATATCATTTAATTCCGGAACTACAATTTTATAATTAATTTTCAATTTAGTTAATTCTTCAGATATTCGTTTAACAATATCTCTTGAAAATTCACATTCATACATTTTTCTTCCATCTTCAAATTTAGGACTGGCTTTTCCTTTTGTATCCGTACCATGTCCATTATCTAATAGTATTCAAAATTTAGAAGCTGTTATTTCTGCAGGTTCTAATTCTCCTCCATTACTTGTTAGTATCTTACTCATAATATAACTCTTTCATTTTCTTTTCTATATTTTTCATTTCTGCATTTGCTTCAATTTCTCAAGGTCTTTCAAAATAAGGAGTTTCTTTTTTATAGAATTCTCCTTTCCATATTGCCCCATTCTTATTTAATTTTAATTCACCTTTATCATATTGTTTAAGATGAATCATTTCATGACAAATAATTAAAGGCAATGTAGATGGACTAATTCTACTATGTAAACTTAAACGATACTGATGTCTTTCAGGTATTGCTTGTAATATCGCCTGCATCTCCAAATCGTTTGAATCAAATTTAGATATTATTCTATCGTTTGTTACAATGATTAATTCAACATCTGTAACATTTAAAATTTGTGTTAAAATTAATTTACAGACAGTAGTAATATCCATTTTTGTCTTATTAGTAGATAATCATTTAACCACAGGTTTGTCTCCAAAAGTTCATTCTTTGGGAGTTTTCTTTTTGAAGCCTATCATTTTACTAAAGATTTTACAACACATGTTTCTATGACACCACCATTGTAATGTTTCTTAGACCAACCTCTTGCATTACGTGCAAAGTTAGCTCTCTTTCTTATCGTTGGATTAGAAGAGTGTAATCCCTTCTGAATACAAGCTTCTGTTACTTTACCGCCACAATAAGAAGTAAATTTTCCTCTATTGGCTTTCTTAATATGGATTCCTGATCCATTCTTAAGTCTTTGTACTAAATATTCTATTTTATTATTCATATTACATCTTGTTTTTATATTTCTTGCAAAGATAAACATTTTTTCTGAAAATTCCAAGAATAAAATTTGGAAATGTCAAAAATAATGCTTATATTTGTCCGGAAAATAATAAGAAGATAAGGATGTGTAACAATAAACAAACTTTAATTAAATATAGAAATGGATTGGTTATCAATTATACTTGCTGTAATAAGTGCGCTTGCTGGGGGTGGTTTAGTATCACTACTTACACTCAGAGAAACTAAGAAAAGTCTTAAGATAGACAATCAAGCGAAAGAAGACGATAGATGATCTAAATTAGCAGATCAATTACAAAAGGAAAATGAAACTTTAAACGAGCGTATTGAGAAAAAGGATGCGAGAATTACAGAGTTGGAGGATAGTGCATCTGATTTAAGAACAAAATTAGATAATACTAGAACAAAATGCGCAATAGCAGAGTTATTACGATGCGAAGCTGTTTCTTGTCCTAATCGTCAACCACCACTTGGAATACGTAATGTTGAAGTTGATAAATTAGTAGATATAGTAGAATAATTTGATGTTTTATGTTTTATGCCTAAATTAGAAGGAATTGATTATAAGGAAATGTATGGTCTAAGTATCGATAAAGAGAATAAAGATATTTTCTTTAATGATTCAAAACACCTATATGTTAATAAGAAAGACGGCTCTCATTATATATCGGTTACACAATTAATTGGAGAGTACGAAAATAAATTTGATGAGGAATTCTGATCAAAATATAAAGCTTTAGAGTTATTTGTAGATGGAGATGTTTGATCAAATCTTAAATTAAAGCTCCAAACTACTAAAAAATGAAATGACTCTTTACTTGAAAAATATAATATAAATATAGAGGATTTCAATATAGAAGTTGACAAAATCAAACAAGAATGAGCGCAAACGCGCGATGAGGCCTGTGATCATGGTTCATATGTTCACTCATTAATGGAAAACACTTTCTATGGAAATACTCAGTTTGATTTTGGTAAATACGGATATGCTGAAGCATCTGGTTTATACGATTGTCCAAGAAACTACTATGAACTAGATTTAGAAAACGCAGTATATCCTGAATTTTTAATGTCTTGAACATCAGATGACGGTGTTTTAAAATTAGCCGGACAAGCTGATTTAATTGTAAAACAAGGAAATGATATTTGATGTTTAGATTGAAAAACTAATAAAGAAATTAAGAAGAGAAGCTTCTATGATAAAAATAAAAAGGATGTACTTCGTATGAAACATCCTTTAAACAATTTTATGGATTGCAATTATGAACATTATCGATTGCAACTTAGTACTTATTGTTGGATGCTTCAACAAATTCGTCCAGAGTTTGAAATAAAAGGTTTATCAATCATTCATTTAGACAGAAATGGAAGACAAACAGAATATCCTATGGAATACTGTAAAAACGATGTCGAAAGAATGATAAAACATTATAAAAATCAACTACAAATAAAATCCCAACTAGACAGATTAGAACCATATAAAATTGGATAGATATGAATGCTGATGAAAGAATGAAAATATGTATGCAATGTAAATTAATGACAGAAGAACCTGTTTATGGTCCTAAATGCGACAACAGTAAATGAATTAATCCAAAAACTGGAGAAATCTCAAGAATTCCAAAATCTGGATGAATTAATGGCTGCGCATGTCGTTTGAGATGGAAGGTAAAAGATCCAAATGCGCATTGCAAACTTAAAAAATGATAATATGTTTAAATGAATCAAAATGGTTTGCCAAGGATGATATAGAAGAATCTGCGGCGTAAAAACACAAGAATCTGAACGTAGATATAATATATGTATGTCTTGTGAAGATAAACTAGAATTAATAAAAGGAGAATACATCTGCTCACATTGTGGATGCGATCTTAAAGCAGCATCTTTAGCAGACGATAAACATTGTAGTATAGGTAAATGATAATGAATAATGATTATTTAGATAAATTAATGTCCGATACTATTGTAGCAAAACAATTAGACGGAATTAAAGAAGGAGAGTTTGATATAATTCCTTGTAACGTAGGTGTTATAGTAAAACCTTATGACGAGAATCCATATAGAGAAATAACTAAAACAGAAGGAGGCCTTATTATAGGTATTAACAGTTCGCAAAAAGTTAAATCTTCGGATTCCGGTGAAATTGAAGAGAATGATGAGTATATCACTTGCGCCAAAGTAATTTCTGCAGGTCCATTCTGTAAGAATGTTAGAGCTGGAGAAGATGTGTTTGTAGTAAGACATATTTTAAAACCAGTTCCTTTCCGTAAGCAAAATCTTTGGGAAGTTGATGAACAAAATATATTATGTAGAATCGTTCCTAGAGGAACACAAAATTAATGAAACTATGATTTATAATGATTATGATGAAAATCGTGTGTTTTATAATCCAGGTGATATTGTAACAGTTAAACATGATGTCCCAAATAAACCTGTAATGTTTGTTATTGAAAAATGCACACGATCTCTATTTAATAAGGATACACAAGAGATTGAGAATATATTTTTAGGTATTAAGTGCAGATGATTTGATAAAAATCAAGTAATGCACGAAGAATTATTCTCTACTAAAGATTTGTCGAAGATTTAAAATATGAATTACGTACAATTATTTGCCAATGGAGGCAAAACAAGTGATCGGGATCTTATTAAAGGAATACAACAGATCCTTGGAGTAGATGATACACAAATGGAACAATTGTTACAAATTGGAATTAATAAATATGGTTCACTAGAAGGTATTGGTCAAGCATTAAATGAAGCAACTCAGGGGCTAACGCCTAATTCTTCTCCTGAGGAAGTTCAGGCAGCAGTTGCATCTGTATTTTCCACAAATGAACCTTCACAAATGTTTAAATGTGGTGGTAAATTACAACAGCTTGCTGCTAAATTTGAAAAAGGCGGAAATGTAGGATGCGGTTGTGGTGGAATTAAATTGAATCAAAGAGGTGGAGTTACTGATGGTAAACCGTTTCAACAACTACCGTCTGCTATATATAATGAAAATGGTATACTTCTTGGCTATGATAACGAACCTCAAACTTGAGATTATATTAACTCAAGACAAAATCCAAGAACTTGAACAATAACGCATCCTTCATTGCAAGCAAGGTTAAACAATACAGTAAATCAATCTAAAATGTTATGAAATCCAGAATCACTTCAAGAACGTCCTTATAATGTAAGTACGTTTACAAGACTTCCTGGTGGAAGTGTATCTACTTTACGACAAAGACCTTCTATCAATAGAAGCAATTATGTAGAAATTGAACAAGATGGAGGAGCAGTATTAAATCGTAAAAGAGCGAAAGAATTAGCAAAATCGAACAAAGGTCTTAATAATGAGCAATTTAATCTTGCTTTTCAAAATGCAAAAAATGCTTTAAGATCTTCAGGATTAACCGGTAAAGATTTACGTACAAAAGCATTAGCTATGGTGTCTGGTTATTCAGATGAATTACCTGCAGTTGAAAGCACATTCAATAGTAATATTGATTTTGTACCAGTTGATGGATTAGTTGGAACACGTCCAACAAGAGAACAACTAGTTAATCCTATTATTACTATAGAAGATGTAGAGGAACCTAAAGGTTTTGTGAGAGATGGTTCTACACCAAATAGATCTGCGTCTTCTTCTAGAACGTATAGACCTAATCCTAATATTAGAGCTACAGGAGTTAATCCATTAGATGCTATGCTTGATGAGGCTAATCGTAATTATGAAGCGAGAAAAAAAGCTTGAGAAGCAGAGCAAGCTGCTATTGCTGAACAACGCAGTCGTGCACCATATGTAACACTTCCTGATACTTCAGTAGCACCGTCAACACCTGTTAATAATGACTATTCAGTTGGAATATGGACACCACCTGTAGTTCAAAATCCCGCACCTGCAAGACCAGCACATAGAGTAATAGATTTACTTAGAGCACAACGTCAGGCACAACAACCTCCAGTAAGTAATGAACAAGAGGTCGTTGTAGAACAGAATAGAAGACCATCTACTATAGAATTAATTAGAATGCAGAATGCACAAAGACCTGCAGAAACACGTGTAGTTCCAATTCATACTCAATCTCCTGTGCCTATACGCAGACAAGGTGGACAAATTGAAAAAGGTCAATTTGGAATGAGTATAATTCATCCAGTAATAGTTACAAACGCTGCAGAAAAAAATAAATAATGCTTTGAATTATCCTGCCAATAAATGAGAAGAAGAACATGGAACAAAACTTGTTGGAGGATTAGGATTACCTGCATTAGTAGCTCCATTTAGTGTTGGTCCAGCAATTGCTAGAATTCCAGCAGAGGCTTCTTTAAATCAGAGAGGTATAGCTTTAATTAAAGCAGAGGCAGAAAGACAGAAAGCAATAAATGCAGCATCTAAAGCTGGAAAATTTTATGTTGAACCCAAACCAAACGATTTAGACATAGATAAATTACCTATGTTTGAAAATAAAATAATCGATTATATAAAAAATACAAAATTTACAAAATAATATATGCAAATCTTTATATTTGATAATGCGACAAACACTCTTCAAATAGATGATTATACCATATTATTAATTAAAGAATTTGCAAAACTTTGAGAACCAGAAAGAAATAAATGCAAAGAAGATAAAACAGGAGAAAAAAGGCTCCGTGCTTTTAAAGAGTTTACTTACATTTATTTAGTTCTGGATTTTAAATCTCCTTATTTTAAATCTCCAATAAAAGACAGACAAGAACAAGCATTATTGGATTCTGGACTTAAAGAAAAAGATCTTCAAGATCCAGATTTTGCAGAAGCTTATAAAAAGTATGAAGAACTTCAAGATGCTGATCCGATCTTAACATCTATTAAAGTTGCTTACAGAACTTTATATAAATATCAAGTTTATCTTGATAATTTAGATTTTACTGAAGTTGATGTCGAAGGGAAGCCAATACATAAAGCAAAAGATATATTGGCTTCCATTGGAGAAATAAGTAAAATGAGAGCTCAGTTGCAAGAATTAGAAATACAACATAAAACTGACCTTGCAGCACAATCAAAACTTAGAGGCGACGTTGAATTGGGCCTCTATGATTAAATAAAGGAATAATATGGCTAAGAGTGTAGATGAGTCTACGAAAAAGACTAAAAGTAAATATGGTATTGAAAGTCCTTTAGAAAAGAGGAAGAAAATGCCAAAGTTTACAGAGAATTATGAAGAAGAATTAATAAGACAATTATTTGAAGAAAAGAAAAAGAAATTGGATTCGATTGAAGTTCCAGAAATGCAGGAAGAACCAAGAGATCAGATCTGAGTTCACCATAGACGAAAGAATGCTGAATGGGATGTTCCAATTGATGAAGAAATTAAATATTTCGATTCTGAATTGTCTTATGAAATTACTGGATATAGACCTATAACAATGGATCAAGGAAAAGACTTTGATCCAGAACCTTTTGTAGAAGTTGGAAAGATATTTCAGTCTACTGGCAAGTACACAGAGTTTCCAAACGGCTCTATTCCTAATAAGAAGTTTTGAGCTAGGGAAATGGATAGGATTGTAAATGGTTTAACAATAGGAAAATATAGAATTACCGGAGATCATTATTATTTTCTCAATTACTATCGTATGCAAACCGTTCTGGAAGACGCGATAGCCGGTACTGGACGTGAATATAATTTTCCTAGTTTCTTATCCAAACAATATGAATGATTTCATTATGTGGAAATGGCCGAAAAGCTTGCTTTAAATGTAGGCGCTTTAAAGTCTAGAGGTGTAGGTTGGTCTGAAATGACTGCTGCTATGGCAGTAAGACCTTATACATCAAATCCAGGATATAGAGTGGTTCTAACCGCATATGACGAGGAAAAACTTGTATCTTTACGATCTAAATGCTGATATCAGTTAAACTGATTAAATGTAAATGCATATGGCTTCCGTCACGTTAGACAGGTTGTAGATAATGCTACAACTAAACGTGCTTCTAAAAAGACAAAAGATGGTGTTGAATTTGGATGAATGTCTGAAATCCATAGTATCATCGCAGATAAGCCAGGAAAGATCAGAGGTGATCGTACAGACCGTTTGGTATTTGAAGAAGCTGGTTCTAATCCAGTACTTTCAAAGTCATGAATTCAAGGAGATTCTTTAGTTGAATTGGGAGGTAAACACTTCGGTACAAAAATATTCTTAGGTACTGGTAGATAAAAATCAAAAGATAAATATTGTATAACAAGTAATTTCTTATGTTTATGAAAACGTTAGATAGAGAAAGTTATTTAAAAATGATAGATGTTATCATTAAGGAGTATCTAGATACTCCAGAAAAAGAGAGAAGTTTAACAAAGCTTGGAAGAAAATATGGTGTAAAACGTCAAACCATTGCTAAATATTTAAAAGAAAGAAATATAGATGTTATTAATTATCAAAATCGATGTAGAATTGATGAAACCGTTTTTGATACAATAGATACTGAAGAAAAGGCGTATTGATTAGGATTTCTTTATGCTGATGGCAACATTAGTAAAGAAGGACATCGATTAGAAGTAAATCTATCAATGAAAGATTTAGACCATCTATTAAAGTTAAAATCTTTTCTTAAAGGCGATGATTTAGAAATTAGAATTGATACAAATAAAGGCGAACAATATCCGATGTGTAGAATGTCTGTTAGAAACGAACACTTGTGAAATTCATTAAATGATAAAGGTTGCGTTCCTTGTAAATCACTAATTTTAAAATGACCACACGAATCAATATTTACAAAGAAACAATTAATTAGACATTTTGTTCGTGGTTATTGAGATGGAGATGGAACAATTGGATTATATCGTGGTAAATACGGTATCATTTTTAATTTTTGTGTGATGGGCACATATATGTTTTTAAAAGGTGTTAAAGACTTTATAGGTTTTGATGGAACATTAAAGAATGCAAGTACACCATCCGAACCAAATAACGCTTGACTTTTACAATACAGTAGTTTAAAAAGTAGAAAAGCTGCAAGACTTCTCTATCAAAACGCAAACATATATCTTGAAAGAAAATACAATATTTATCAAGAATTCTGCCGTGTAGAAGAGGAATCTTCTACATTACAATCGAGCAAAATCGGGGAAAGCTGAGATGCTGATCCCGAGGTAATTTCAGAGATTACGAAAGGTTCTGAAACACTGTAACGCGTAGAGGTTGAATAAATATAATACCTCCAAGAGTGCTCGACATCCAGAACGGATGAAAAGGTACGCTGAACTTACATGAACAAAAATGTAAGAAATACGGATAAAAAGCCGTATGATAACAAATTGGGAGATGATATGGCACTTGAAGGATTAGCTACAATGTTTAAAAATCCAAAAGGTGCAAAAGTGCTTCCTTTTAAAAACTACGATACAGTTGATGGAACTCCAGAATTAACGTGCTTCTTCTTGCCTTGTCATAAATTTGCATTGGTTAGTAAATATTTGGATAAACGTGGGGTCACAAATTCCATAGAGTTTAAAAAACATTATGAAGAATATAGAAAAACTCTACATGGACAAGATTATCTTGATGAATGTGCCGAACACTGCTTTAATCCTGAAGAAGCTCTATCTAAAACTGGAGAAAACTTATTCGATGCTGAACTTATTGCAGCAAGAATGGCTCAAATAATGGTCGGTACAAATTACACGCAACCAAAGAAAATGCTACTTACTTGAGATAAAACTACAGATAAATTATTTAAGAAAGTAAATGCATTTGAATCTCCTCATGGAGATGTTTTAATTGTAGAGCCTCCTTTATTGTCTGAAGATGGTTCTCCATATAAAAATTTATATGTTGCTGGAATAGACGCTATTGATCAAGGAACTGAAGATTCAGCAACTGATGCAGACGTATCTGATTTCTGCATTGTGATAAAGAAACGCATTCGCGGTATGGATGAACCAAAATATGTTGCAATGTATAAAGCTCGTCCTAGACAAATTAGAGCAGCTTATGAAACCGCTCATAAGTTATTAGTTTGATATAATTGTAAAGCAATGCTTGAGTACACTAAAATATCTTTCCAAAAGTATCTACAAGAAAGAAATGCAGGAGATCTACTAATGGCCAGACCTGAATTTGCAGTATCTAATAAAGCACGTAGATCAGTAGTTCCAAAGAAATTAATTGGACTTCCTGCAACTGAGGCGGTAATTAAACATGGTCTAGAACTAGTTGCAGCATTTCTTGAGGATTATTGAACAACGATAGATTTTAAAGAAATGCTTAATGAACTTTTAAAATATTCCTATGCAAATAAACGAAAGTTTGATATTATTGCGGCAATGGAATGTTGTGAGATTGGCGATGAAGAATTATTCGGTTTAAAGCCAGTAAAAGTAGTAGATACAACTGCACAATGAGTCGATTTTGGATGATATAGAGACGAGAACGGACGTATGTGTCACGGAGCTATACCTAACAAAAATAAATATGAAATACAATGACGGAAATAGAAGAAGAGATTAGACAAATTATCAATGATGTAACAGAACGAGAATATATTACTAAATTACATGTACGTCACGATGACGATATATGAACTCTTTATTTGTATCTTAATAGAGAGCTTGTTCCGTTAGTCATGAGTATACAAGGAGATGAGGAAAAGTTCAAAAAGTTTGTCAAACGTGAAATGAAGAAAAGACGTTTAGAAGAAGTTAAATATTGAAAGACAACTAGAGAACTTCCCGTACTTCAATGTAACGAGAATGGTGAATTAGAATTAGGATGGTAAAAACAAGAGAAATAGAACAAATAAATCACTGTATTGCTGATTTAGTTTATGAAAAAACAGCTCTCAAGAAAGCTTATAATTATTATCATGGTGTAAGAGATGCTGAACAATTTAGACATATTGAGGAAAATTACGGTATCGGAGTTCCAACATCTGTAGGATTCACCCCTCTTATTAAGAAACACATTGATGTTCTTGTTGGTGAATATCTCGAATTGGATCCAGAATTACAAATCACTTGTAAGGATGAAGAAACCGTCTCAAACATCTTTAGAGATAAAAAATTAAAGATTGATAAAGCGTTATATGACTTTTTAAAGAAATATTTACAAAACGCAATTGTTAATATTCTTTTAAACAGTCAACAACCAATAAATGATCCTTTTATTGAAAAGGAAATGCAAAAAATTAAATCAGAAATAGAAAATACATACGTTTCTGATTATGAAATTGCAGCACAAAATATTCTGGCATATATTAAGGATTCAAGAAACATTAACCTTAAAAATAAAATGCGAGAATTATTCACAGACCTTCTTATTGGAGGTATCTGTTATTATAGAACTAAACCAAAAGGAGATGATATTGGAATTGAAATATTAAATCCTCTTGATACATTCATTGAAAGAAATCCTAACGAATTCTATCTTAATAAATCAAGAAGATCTGTTGTAAGAAGATGGTTGACTAAAGAACAGATTCTTGCAGAATATGCTGATGATTTAAATGAGGAAGCGATTGATAAACTAAATTCAATGACATCTAGAAGGTATATGGATACCGGAGCGATTGTAGTAAGAACGACAGGACCGTTATATGATCCTAAAGGTTCTATACTTGGAAATCCGCATGAACAAACTCCTGGAATTTTAGCAGGAAGAGAGCTACATCCATTATTTCCTTGAGATGAATCTGGAACTTATAATTACAATAATTCTGAATTAATTGAAGTTTATGAATGCGAATGGATTGAATGAAACAATAAACAAAGAAGAAACGTTTTACATTTTGGAGTAAAGATTGCTGGAGAAATTTATATTACACCAGGAGAATCTGAGTTCTATATTCAAAGTAGAACAAATCCTAAAGATGTTTCTTTAAATGTTAATGGTATGTTCTTTAATGATAAAAATGGACAACCATATAGTCTTATAATGTCTACAATGAATCTTCAAGATAAGTACGATCTTTTATTGTATTCTAGAGACAATCTTATTGCAACTAGTGGTACTGTAGGAGATTGGATTGATATTGCTCATTTACCTGTGGTTTTAGGTGTAGATATGCCAGAGCGTATTATGAAATGGCAAGCTTATAAGAAGAATGGAGTGGCTTTATATGATTCTTCACAAGAAGGCGCACAAATTCTTAATACAACATTTAATGGATTTGATGACACAATTAAAGCACAATCCATTCAAGCTATTCAAATTGCAATCGATAGTATAGAAGCACAGGCTTCTGCTATTACTGGTGTATTTGCAGAAAAACTTGGACAAATTGAACAAAGGGATGCTGTAAGTAATGTTAAGGTTGGAATTCATCAATCTACATTACTAACAAAACAGTACTTTCATGCAATGGATCTAATGTATAAAGAAGTGAATTACGATCTATTAAATGAAGCAAAATTTGTTTACAAAGATGGTATTACAGGAACAATTGTTTTAGGAGATCATCTTACAAAAACATTTACAGCATTACCTGAACATTATACAATGACAGACTTTGATATTCATATAGAAGACAGTGCTGAATCCTTTAAGATGAGAGAGCAACTTCAAGCTTCTACTACTGAACTTATTAAAGCACAATTTATTGATCCAGTTGATTTGGTTGAAATTGTGAGAGCAAAGAATATGACACAACTTAAACGTTATCTTACTAAAGCTCTTGCTGACAAGAAAGCTGAAAATAACACTATTGGACAACTTCAGCAACAAGTTGAGCAACTTACTGGGCAACAAAAAGAATACGAAAAACAAATTAAACAATACGAGGAACAAGTTCAATCTCTACAGAAACAACTTCAAAACAACTCTAAAAGAAAAATGGATATTGAACAGCAAAGAGTTCAGATTGAAGATAGAGTTGCTCGTGATAAGAAGGATTACAACGATAAACTGATTGAAGTTAAAAATAAGCAATTACAAGCAGAAATTTTACAAATTAGAGACGGTAATCCGTATAATGATCAAATAAGAGACGTTTAAAATGGATAGTAGACTTATTATTATTCTAAGCTCTGATGAGGATGGAAATCTTATTATCAAAGATAAGACTGATTACTCTGAATGAGAAACAGATGTAACAAATCATACAGTTATTGAAAGACTTTTAGATTATAATTTTAATGTACTTTCTTATGAAGTTGGAACGTTAAAGCCGAATTCAAAATTCGATCTAATTTCTGATGGAATGTACATATATCAAAAATTAATACTTCCTACTTATGAACACGAAGGAAACGACGATTGTTATTATAATGATGGAGATATTTATCTAAATGGAGAAATTGTTACTTTTGATGATGTTTGAAAAGTAAAATCTGAAAATCTAAATATATTCTGATACGATAATATATTTTTCTCAATGTTCAATCTGATTAAATGTTTCATTTTAACAGAAAACAACAGATTAGAAAGTATATTTAATAATGGATGTAAAATTCAATGTACTGGAAATCCATATGCGGCAAATGCTGATTTTTTGGCAAGTGCGATTTTTGTACTACGTTATTTAATTAAAGATGGAAAATATATAGAAGCACAATCGTTATTAAATAAATTACATACATGTAACGGTTTATGTAAAGATGTAAGGAACTCATTAAAAGAATGTGGCTGTGGAGAAGATTAATGAACGTTTATATGAATTGTTTAAAGAAGAATTAAACGATTTAGAATTAGGTCATGGATTTAATTACACAAGATTGTCATATATGAGATCTATTATAACGTTGTTTTTATATATGCGATATTCCATCATAGATAATGCAACGTTATTTAAAATTTTATCAAATTATTCAATTTTATAAAAATGGGAGTTAAAATTGATTATCACGATACAATTTCAACTTTTAACGAACAGCCATCCATACAGGAAACAACAAATATTAAACGAAATACTTATCGAATAGGAAGAACTAGAGATTATTATAGAGGACGTTCATTTAGATATGCTGGAGTTTGAACACCTGGCGTTCATTATATGAATGATGATTATATTACAGATTTTGTTACTTATAATGATTCTTTATTAGTCTGTATTAAGAGTCACATGTCATCTAGAAATAATGAACCGTCAGAATGAGTGACAATTGGAAATAATATCTCTGCAGTAAACTCTGAATATTGAGAAGTAGTTTTAGTAGGAGGTGCTGAAGGAAGAACATATTTACCGGAATACGAAATTGAAACGGATTCAATTCACTGAAGACTTGTTGATTCTAAAACACTAGATGATGAGTTTTATTCGTATTTAGGTATTCAAAATTTTGTCGAACTTGCGTTAAACCCTATAAAACAGGACATCTTAGATATACAAGTAGATACAGATGCAATAAAAAACGATATTGCGAATTTGCAAGTAGATTCAGACGCAATAAAAAACAATATATCTGAGATTAATGGATCTATTCAAGGTTTAGATGGAATTGTAACTAATCTAGAAATCTTATCTGGTAGAGTTTCATCTGATATTGAAGATCTAGAAGGTAGCTATCGTGATTTCGTACAAACAGCAGAAGGCTTCTTTTTTAAAGTTGAAAACATGGAAGGAGATGTCGGCAATCTCTGATTAACTGCAAGAGAATTTGGAGTTAAAATGGAGAATGCCGAAGGCGATATTGCACAATTACTAATACATGCTGACGAAATATCGACTCGAGTACAAAATGCCGAAGGCGATATTTCTCAAATGCATCAGCGCGCAGATGAAATATGGACACAAGTTGAAAATAATGCAGGTGATATATCACAAATTCACCAACGTGCCGATGAGATATGAACGCAAGTAGAAAATAATTCTGGAGACATATCTAGAATATCTCAACGTGCTGACGAAATATCTTCTCAGGTAGAGAACGCATATGGTGATATATCCAGAATATCTCAAAGAGCTGATGAGATTAGTTCAAGTGTTGAAAACGCTTATGGCGATATATCCCAAATAAGGCAAACTGCGAACGAAATATCATCTAGAGTTGAAAATGCTGAAGGTGATATTTCACTCATACAACAAACGGCTGATCAAATATCAAGTCGCGTATCTGATGCAGAAGGTAATATTTCTGAAATACGTCAAACAGCAACTGAAATTTCTTCAACAGTTGAAGCTAATAAAATTGCTACAGATGGAGCAATTGAAGCAAACCGGTCTTTAATTAGTCAAACCGCAGAACAAATACTTTCAGAAGTTGAAAGAGAAACAATTCGTTTAGATGGTTCGATTGAAAATGCTCGTTCTGAGTTTATGCAAACTGCTGATGAAATTACAACTACTGTAGAAAGAAATAAACAAGAAATTGATGGGTCAATAGAAGAACTTCACTCAAATATAACACAAACAGCTGAATCTATTATCTCTACTGTTGAAGCAAATAGACAACAAACTGACGGAGTAATATCTAATTTAAGTTCTACTATAGAACAAACTGCATCACAAATTAGATCTGAAGTATCTGCGTCTATACAAGATATAAATGGAAACATTCAAAGCACAAGATCTGAGATTAGACAAACCGCAGAAGAAATAACATCTATAGTACAACAAAATAAACATGAAGCTGATGGTAGATTCTCTGAAATGGAAAGTGTTCAATCACAGCAGGCTGATTTAATTTCTTCAAAAGTTTCCCGAACTGATTATGATTCAGACAATGTTGTTAGAGAAAATAGATTTTCTTCTATCGAACAAACAGCAGATGCAATTGAAAGCGTTGTTGCGGCAAATAAAATAGATGCAGATAATAAAGTATTAGAGTTATCATCAAGAATAACTCAAAATGCAGATAGTATTACAAGTACTGTATCTAGAGTAGAAACACTCGACGGAGGATTAAGTCAACAACAAAGTCAAATCCAACAATTATCTAATGAAATAGATTTAAAAGTATCACAATCAGATTTCAATACTAGAACAAATATTATTGATATGTCTATTTCTGAAATTCTTGTAGATACAGACGGTATTCATAATAGTGTTTCTTCTTTATCTGGTTCATTAGATACTACTGCAGCTGCGTTTAATGACTATGTAATAAATACAAATGGTTTATTACAAGAACTTCAAAATCAAGCAGATGGTGCAATCGAAACTTGATTCTATACTGGAGTTCCTACATTAGTTAATCTTCCTGCGTCAAATTGGACAACAGTAGAACTTAAAAATGTTCACTTGGGCGACCTTTATTACGATAGAGCTACAGAATATTGCTATCGTTTTATGTTGGAAAACGGAACTTATAAATGAGAAAGAATTTCAGATACTGATATTACTGCAGCATTAAATAACGCTGCTGCAGCACAAGCAACTGCAGATGGTAAGATGAAAGTATTTGTGACAACTCCTACTCCTCCATATCAACTTGGAGATCTATGAGTTCAAGGAAGTACATCAAATAAAGACGGTCTTATTTATAAATGTGTAAATGCGAAAACTGAAGGTCAATCGTATTCAGCAAGTGATTGAGCGATTGCATTTGATGCAGTTACTACAAAAATAGCAAAGTCTAGTTTTGAACAATTTGCAGATGCTATTAAAGGAACAGTATGAACTCAAGATATAACTGGAAATATCGTTCCTCAATCACTTTATACTGAAATTCTTCAAAGGGTTGATGAAATTAAATTTACTGTTGCAAAAGTCGGTTCAGCGTTGCTTCCAACTGGGATTGATATTACAAATCAAAAAGTTGTAATAACAGCCAATAATTTCTATTTACAAGGCAACGATCCAAATTCTACAGAATATGCTTTAGAAATGGTTTATGATTCTAATGGTATTCCTAGAATAAAAGCAAAGCACCTTGAAGTAGAAGGAGTATTTTCTACAAGCGCTTGAAGCGATCAAATAACGTCATTAAATAACACAGCACAAGGTTATGCTACTAATGCTGCATCAGGTGCATTAAGTAGTGCTCAAACTTATTTCAATAACATTGTTTATGGAAACGGAGGCACTGCTGCAAATCCAACAAGCGGAAGTATTCTATATACTATAAATGGACTTGATACAAATTATACTAATTTAAATAATCAAATAAATGTAGGATCTGGACAAACTCTAAGTTTAGTAAGTCAAATAAACACATTATCTGGACATCTTAATGATTTAGGTTATCTTGCGGAAGCGTTATACAATGGAGAGACTGTTGTAGCAGGCGGATTAATCATTTCGTCTTTAATTCAACTTGGAAGTAAGAGCGATGGCAATGGTGGTCAGACAAACGTAGCTGATGATTCTGCTGGAGTTCCTGATCTTAGTCAATCTACTTGGAAAGTATGGAGTGGTATTAACGGAGTTTATGATCCTACCGCATACGGTGGAGGAATTGCCGCTTGATATGGAGGTAGAATGCTCGATAGATATTATGATACTACTGTTGCAAATCGTCCAGCTAAAACTTTATTTAGATTTGATGGTTCTGGCTATTTGGCTAGCGATAACATAAAATGGGATTCTGATGGAAACTTAACAGTTAATGGTTATATTTTAACAAACGAAATCCAATTAGGATATTATGATTCTGCTACACCTCCTGTATATCATGTGACTGCTGGTATTAGTGGACAATATGATACTAGAACTGTTGTACAAGGTGGTGCTTTAGGACATGGTATCGCATCGTGGTACGGTGGTCCGAAAGTTGATTGGAAATCTTTAACTGCATCACAACTTGAAGATCCTACTGTACAATATGCAAAATCACTGTTTAGAATGGATGGTTCCGGTTATTTAGCTGGAGGCGAATTACAGTGAGGAGCAAATGGAGAACTTATTATTCACGGTGATAGTATTCAAATTCAAGGAGATAACGCTGCAAATAGTATTACTGTTCAAGAATTGCTTGAATTAAAATCATGATTTACCAAAGAATATTGAACGGATACAAGTGGAACGCATTATTATTTAAGACTCAATCAGAGTTCAACTGGATTGGAGGGAATTGCCGCAGACGGCTTTATCTCTGCTGGTGGACTCTCTCCTGGTAGCGGTGCTTCTGGTGGCGATACCTCGATGGTAGTAAACGGAAGTATTGCTACATTTACAAGCTCGTCTACTACTTTCCAGACGTATTCTAAAACATATTTAGATACAGCGATCAGTGCTGCTGGTAGTGTTAATGCTGTTAAAGTTGGAAGTCAATTATACAATCCAGATTCAAATAAAATTGTTAATCTTCCTAATTATCTTACATCAGCTGTAACTTCTATTACCGCTGGAATTGGATTAGCAGGTGGTGCAATAACAAGCGTTGGCACTATAAAAGCGAAATTAAAGAATGAAACTGCAAATGCAGATACTGCTATCAGAAATACTTCATCAACTGGAGGTTTATATGCGATAGAGGTTGATTCCGCAGGAGATCTTTCTGTTAGAATTCCTTGAACAGATAGTATGGTTGTACAAACTGCAACATCTAGTAATAATGTATATTCGCTCTTATTTGCTGGAAGTACAACATCTTCTACTAATACAGAAGGTGCTAGAAAGAGTACATCATTAACATATAATCCAAGTACAAAAGCATTAGTAACCGGAGGTACTATTGATGGATATACTCTTGCTGCAGCATGTGCTAAAGATGTAGATTCTTCAAGCATTGCAGATGATAGTGTAAATCTTCCAACTAGTGCAGTTGTTTATGATTTTGTTACTACAGGATTAGCTACTAAACAAAACGTCCTTATATCTGGAACAAACATTAAGACCATTGATAACGTTTCTTTACTTGGTGCAGGTAATATAAACCTTAGTACAACATATCATCCTTATCGAGGGAGCGGTTCATTGGATTTCTCAGCAAGTGCTATAACAGTTGCATCAAATCTTACAGTAGGAAATGGCCATATGGGAACTTCTTCTTCATTAGAAGATGGTTATAGAAAGATTATGTTTGGTAGTTCTGGTCACTACATTGAACTTAAGAACTATGGAACATACGCTAATCCCCAGTTTGGATTCCATTTCTCCGATATGGTTGTTTCTGATGGTGCTGTAAGTGCTGCAGGATTAAGTTCTGGAGGAAGTAGTCCTAGTGGCGGAGGAATTGAGCATGTATTATTATCAGAGTCAGAATGAGAAGCATTACAGGAACCTAATCCTTCTGTAATTTATTTAATTTATGAAGAATAAAATATGATAAATATAAATGGACAATCAAATATTAGTGCGATTTATTGACAAGGTAAAGAAATAGTAGCAAAGTATTATGGTTCACATTTAGTTTGAGAAAAAATAAGATCGTGTTACGGTAGAGGATATTGGGTTCCAGAGAAACCTTGACTTGATACAGATTTTTGAAAAAATGAATAAAATATGAGTGCAATACCTGATTTAAGTACCGCTTGGGCTGGTCATTCAGGCCTTGAGGTAGAAACATTTTTAAAACAACAACTTGGTACAGCATTGGCGGCGGCTGGAGGTAAGTTTGGCTATGTTGAAATGGTCGGAACTGATCTTAAATTTTATGAAGACGAAAATAGCCAAACTCCTCTTGCCGTTATATCTCTCGGAGGAGATGTATATACTATTAATGTTCAAAACTCTGCAGGACAAGCATTTTATATTCTTGCAGATGAAACATCTAAATTGATTACAATTAGTGCTTCTACATCTGTAAGTCAATTTGGATCTCAAGATAGTGAGCCATTCCCAGAGGGATATTCTTATACCGTTTCTGTTAATACAGGCGGAGGATATGTTCCAAGAATTACCGGTAATATTGATGTAGGTGGAGAATCTACATTTGATATTCGTCCTTATGTGGCAACTGGGGATAACTATATTCGTATTGCTGTAACAGGACTTACATCTGGACAAACAAAGACTGTTGTTATTGTTGGAACATTAACAACGCTTACTATGTCTTGTAACCATACTTGGCAAGACGCTTGGATCGAAGATGAAGTATATGTGATTTCTGGAATTAGATTTGCTGGTTCTGTACAAAAAACACTACATGTTGCTATAGATGGAACGGAACAAGACACTGTAGTGTATTCTCCAAATCAAAGTTATACTACAACTGCAACAACATATATCATTCCAAAAACAGCCTTCCCTGCAACTACAGGAAGTGGAATACATACAATCACATTATGAATGACAGCACAAGGTGTATCTACGCCAGTAATTACATATCATATTATGTGCGTTGCTGAAGGAGATACTACTCCGATGGTTGTAATAAACGATATTACTCCAACTGCTGTAAACTTCACATCTGAACAATTATTTGGGTATGCTGTATATAATGCAGATAAGGTTGTATTTAGTTTAAATGCTTTGCTTGGCGGAACAAATTATAGAATTACTCCACAAGGAGGTTTTACAGTTACTGACAGACAAAGCGGACAACGTTACACATTTGCTTATTCTATAGAAGTTGATACAGGTGTTAATACAGCTATATCTGGAACACTTACAGCAGAAGCGGCATCATATAATGGTTCAACACATGGAGAAGATGATACAAGAATAACTGCGTTTGATAATACATATTCTTATATTGCAACACCAGGAGCGTTATTCTATTTAAATGCTGCTACTAGAGATAATGGTGCATCTAATTATCAATCTATTGTTAATGACGCCGGTGCTTCTCAAGATGGAAATTTTGCTGCATCTTATGCTGCAACTTGAACTGGTTTCTCATGAACAAATGATGGCTGGTCATCTGATACAAATGGAAATAGAGCGTTAGTTGTTCCTGCTGGTGCAACAATGACTGTTACTGATTTTGCTCCTTTATCATTACTTCCGTCTTATCAAAACGGACTCACAATTGAAATGATGATTCAGTGTGGAAGTCCATCACAATACGATTCTCCTGTATTTTCTATATATAATAACGGAAATGGTTTACAAATCTATCCTACAAAGATTGTTGTATATGGTACATCTGAGAGAAGTGAAGTTTTACAGAGTGTAAATCTGACAGAAAATAGAATGACACATTTGACAGTAACATTTACAAAGAATTATGAAGGAGTAAATTCTCGTAATCTTGTATCTATATATGTTAACGGTATTAGCAATGTAAACTTTGCTTTTGATGGTTCTTCTTCATTTGGAATTGGAAACTTAACGATAGGTCAAGCAAATACAGATGCTTATCTATATAAGATGAGGGTATATGGTTCTGCTCTTGAACCAAGAGCGGTATTTAATAACTTCTTAAACTGTATTGTAGATGGTGTAGAATTTAATAGAAGACAACAATATGAATTAAATGATATTATAGATGGTGGAGCTATCGGTTATGAAGCATGTAAAGCTGCTGGATATAACACAATGGTTGTTATCATGGACAATGATAGTCACGATATTCCATCTTATGATAACAATGCTTCATATAACGGATGTTCTTTAAAATTTGAACATGCCGACGATCCTACAAAAAATCTTTTCATTGAAAATGTAGCATTAGACGGCCAGGGTACGACATCTAAACAATATTTTAGATGGAATCTGCGTGCTAAGACGAATAATAATACTGTATGGAATTATAATGACGGTACATACGAAATGGGAAAGGAAGGATATTTTGCAGGACACGATGTGCCAAGAGTTGATCGTATTACAGCTAAGAAAAACTATGCATCTTCTATGCAGGGTCATAAAATGGGTATGACAGGATTATATAATGATTTATTTCATGAGATAGGATTAAGTGGACATTTGCCAGATGATGATAGTGCTGTTGCAGTATATCAATATCCTTTTGTTGGATTTAAGTATAATTCTACAAATGATACATATGAATTTATTGGACTATACACAGCTGGTCCAGATAAAGGTTCTAAAGTAACATTTGGCTACTCTTCTTCTTATGATTATCTACTTTCACTTGAAGGTCCTAACCACGCGCCTAGAGGAACAAGATTCTTAACGCCTTGAGTAAATGTTGCATATGATTATCAAGATGAAACATTAAAATTTGGTGGAGAGGAAGGATGGGATTGTGATTATGTTGGTGCAGGACTTTCTTCAGATAAATCGTCAAGTGCGGCTGCAATTCAAGCATTATATGAATCAGAATGAAGACCTGCTTATGATATTGTTTATCACTGTTCTCCTTTTATTGCAGCTTTAAGTGATACCGGATTGACATTGTCTTCAATTAATGCGAATATTAATACATTCTTGGCTGGAAATACAGATGGTGTATCTAACCAATTATTATCTTTCTATGATTCGAATTATGATTTAATATTCTATAGAAATTCTACTGGTCAATTTGATTATCTTACAGCAGCAGAAGGTAAAAGTACATATAATATTAGAACGTATCTTGGATTAACAGGAACTCCTACTACTGCACAAATTATTGCAGCAAGAGCTGCTAAATTTAAATCAGAGGCTTTAAATTATTGGGATATTGATCAAACGTTATATCATTATTGTTATTGTGTTTTATTTGGAGCAACCGATAACTTTGCTAAAAACTCATATCCTTTTAAATTTAGAGGATTTTCTGAAACATTATCTTCAGGGGAATCTACTTATTGTAAGAGATGAGGCTGGAGACAGGATGACCTTGATACCGTTTTAGCTACCGATAATAATGGTCGTAATACTAAATCATATTCTGTAGAACATGGAGATACATCTGGAGATGGTGTTGAATTGTTCCAAGGTGGTAATTCTGCGTTATGAGTATTAATTAGAGATAATTATGCTACAGAAATCAGACAAATGATGGTTTCTATTGCAAACGCAGCTGCATCAATTGCAACTGAACTTGGAATTCAAGGAAATGGTTTACATAATTCTCTATTTAATTTAGTATCCTATTATTGCTGAGAGCATTCTGCTAAATATTTTGCAGCTATATTATATGAAAATGATCGCAGATGATCTTATTTGGAACCTTGGTTAATTAACGCTGGTGCTGTTTATAACAATGTTCCACCATTAACCCAAGCACTTGGTGATCAATATCAAGCAGAAAGATTATGGGTAGAAAGACGTATCGCATACATTTTCTCTAAATATAAGATTGGTGCTTTCTCTGGAGAAAATACTGGTTATAATGCAATCGCATTTACTTTAGCGCAATCATTTACGTTTAATATTTCTCCAGCTATTGATCTTTACCCTGTTATTTCTCTTGCTAATTCTGGAGACTCTCAAGGAGCAAGAACGACAGCAGGAAGTTCTACTCAAATTACAATTACAGGAGATGGTCAAACTACTAACTATATTCATGGTGGTGACTGACTTGCATCAATTGGAGATGTTTCCGGAATGGTACTTACTTCTCGTGGTGGTAGTTCTGATATAGAATTTTCTATTAATGGTGCAAGAATTCAATCATTAAAAGTTGGAGATGCTACTGCAGGAAATGTTACGTTTAACGCTACATCTCTTTCTGTAAAGTCTCCTACAATCACTTCAATTGATGCTAGAAATACAACAACTGTTACAAATTCTGTAAATCTACTAGAATGTCCAAGATTAAGAACGGTTCTTTTTGAAGGGTCTCATGCAACAGGACTTGCTTTACCAGTAGGTGCTAAACTTACTGAAGTATCATTCCCTGCGTCAGCAGCGACTGTATTTATGCACTCATTACCGTTTATTGAGTCACAGAACTTAACATTACCGCCTTATGCAAATATTGTAAATCTTTGTGTAAATAATTGTCCAAATTTAAATCCTATTTCTTTAGTTAAGAACATTCTTGATACTCAGAATAATAATCTACAATATGTTACATTAGTTTGAAAGGATAGTATTACTGCGTCTATAGCACAAATCAACACTTTATTCCAACTTACTAATAAATCTGGATATGTTGATTATCAAGACGGATCAATTATTATTGTGAACGACGTTCCGTATCTTGAAGGACCGTTATCCTGTAGTGAGAGAATCCCTGGTAGTACATATATGGCTATTGAAAACGCATTCCCTAAGATTACTATGAACTTTGATTTAACTAAAGTTTATCTAAATTTTGCTGATTCCTATGTAGAAACAATTGCTCTTAATAATTGGGATACTAATTCTAGTGGAGAAATCACTTTAGATGAAGCAAGAGCTGTAAATACGCTTGGAACTTTATTTAAAGGAAATACTAATATTACATCGTTCGATGAATTACAATTATTTACAGGATTAACTGAAATTAATGGTACAAATAATAATGGCGCTTTCCAAGGATGTACTAATTTAACTTCTGTAAGATTACCAAAAACAGTAACAACTGTTAGTAATTACGCTTTCCAAAATAATTCATCTTTAACAAGTATAAATCTTGAGAACGTTAAAGTAATCAAAGACAGTGCATTTAAAGGTACATCTTCATTAGCGATAGAAGTAAATTGTCCAGAGTTAACGTCATTGTCGGATTATAGTCAATTTTCAGGTAGTGGTATTACAAAAGTAATAAATCTTGGAACAATAACAACTATTCCAGGTACTAGTTTAAATACTCCTGGAGCATTTTATCAATGTGCTAGTTTGACTAGTGTAATATTACCTACTACTTTAACATCTATTGGTGCGCATTCATTTTATTTTAATACAAGTTTACAATCCGTTTCTGGATGAGATAATGTAACATTTATTGGACAATGTGCTTTTGAAGGATGCTCTTCTTTAGCGATAGAAGTAAATCTTCCAAATTTGACATCAATTGACCCTCTTGCTTTCTATAGATCTGGAATAACAAAAGTAACATCATTAGGAAGAATAACAACATTACCTCCTTCAACTTATGAACATGGAATATTCTCAGATTGTCCATCATTAACTGACGTTACACTTCCAAATACATTGATTCAGATTGGAAATGGTGTATTTAGAAATAGTACAGCATTAACTACTATTAACTTTCCAAACTCTATAGTAAGCATTGGAAATAGTGCATTTTTAGGAGATCCGATTACAAATGAACTTAATCTTCCTAATTTAGCTACATTATCAGGAAGTGCATTTCAAGATACAAAAATCACAAAGGTTGTTAATTTAGGGAGATTGGCTACACTTGAGGGAAGTACATTTTATGGATGTACTGAATTGGTAGATGTTATACTTCCTGAAACACTTACTTCTCTTTCTGGAACACAACATTTTATGAATTGTACAAAATTAGAAAGTATAAAACTTTTATCTACTTCTGTTCCATCGTTAAGTAGTTCTAGTTTTATAAACGGTTCAACAAAATGTAAAGTATATGTTCCTGTAACACTTCTTGCAGCTTATTGTAAAGCAACTAATTGATCCGCAAAAGCACATAAGATATTGCCGTACACAGGAAATGATGTAAACGCAATAATAAAGAATGTAACAATGGGACCGACTGGTAACACTGGATCAAATACAGATGATTCTGTAACGTTTAACATCCCTATCGAACCTTTACATTCAATAACATTTACCGGCAGAGTTGGAGGAGGATGTCTTATTGTATTAGATGAAGACCTTAATGTTCTTGAATACTGAACTGCAACACAAAGTCCAAGGACAATTACAGTAAATCAAACAAATGCAAAATATGTAAGATTTGCGTTTGAAACTGCAAACCTTACCAATGCTTATCTTCTTGATAATACAACTTCAACATATCTCTGAAAAGGTTCAGAAGTAACAACTGAATATGAATAGTTATGATAGTATATGGAAATCATATTATTGCAGATGAAGACAAGGTCTTTAGACGCAAAAATACAGAAGAGATTTTCGGAAGTGAGATTTTTCTAGGATATAGTCATTATATAAACGGAGTACTGCAAAGTCCTCCACATTTAGACGTTGCTGAAGATTTCGAAGAAATAGATCCTCCTGAAGAAGTAGAGGATTATGAAATTCCAGATAATATTGCACTATCAATTATTATGGGAAATGAAATTTAGAGAAGCTCTCAAGTATAGAAAGAAAATAGAAGATACATCAAAGATACTTGATGATTCTTCTGCTTTGGAAAGGATAGAACTTTTTCCATTATGGCAGATAGGTATTAACGTAACTGCAGGAGAAAGATACAGATATAAAGATGTTTTATATAGAGTTATACAATCACATAAAACGCAATCTGATTGAACTCCAGATATTGTTCCTGCATTATTTGCTGTCGTCAGTGTAGAGGAGTGGCCCGAATGGGTCGCTCCTACTGGCGCGCATGATGCATATAATATTGGAGACAAAGTCACATTTGAAGGCGAGCATTATATATCTCTTATAAATAGTAATATTTGAAGTCCGGCTGTTTATCCAGCAGGATGAGAAAAACAATAAGTAATATGAGTCAGAAAACTAAAAATACATTCTTATTTTTCTTATTAGCAATTGTAGCATTAGCACTAATTATTACTTGTTCTGGTGCTTTTACTCTAGCGTATGAAACAGGTACTGTAATGTATGCAATTTGCGGAGTAATTTCTCTTGTATTTGGAGGACTCTCTGTATATAAATTTACAAAGAAAATTCTGGAAAAACTTAGATAATTTAAATTATGGGATGAAGTAGTAATGTGATGTCGAGGCCAGTAGGAATGGGTGATATAAGTCAAGCGGTTCATTATTCTAGTCTTGATTTAGGTACGCTTGTAGCAAACGGAATAATTGAAAAGTGAGCTTTACATAAGCCTGTACGTCTTAAATCAAATGTAGATACGCCTAATGATATTAGTAGTTATAGCACTTGAGTCAGTTATATGCAAAATAATGTAGCATTATCAGATGGTACTGGTAGTGCCCCTTTTGGATTATCTGTTAATAGTTCCTATGATATTTATGACGTGATTGGAACGAATTCTGCTCCTACTATAAATTGAGAATATGAACAACCTCCTACTACTGGTAATTTTCATCGTAGAATGTTAGATTTTGATGGATATACAACTGAGCCAAATGTACCTATAAATTCTCCTGAAACTTTCACTTATTATACAGCGCAAGGTGTAACAAATGTATTAGAGCTCGATACAAACGATGGTGAAGCTGGAAACACAAGCATTCCCATATCTGTGCTTAATACATTAAATAATTATCAATTAATGCTCGCGATTAAAGAAAATGCTTCAAATAATTGATATTATACAGTTATGAGTGGATCTATAATGAACTCAGTAGATCCTGATACACATAAGATATCTTTTACTCTTCCATCTAGTCTTAGTATTACACCAAGCTCTCAAGGACATCAGGCTTATTTAGTCGGAGTGACTGCTAGTGCTAATATTATTTCAGGGCAATGGGTTACGACTGGGGATAGTAACATGCAATCTTTTTATTCGATGATTCCGCTTCCTTTTTCTCAAAAATCGGATTGTAATTTCTTATTTAAGGTTGCACAAGATCCAGATACAAACATTGTTCATTATGATTATGTAATATACATGAATCACAGTTATGTAGTAAAATATATTGAGTTCAATGTATGAATTTATAGAAACGTATCTCCTCCTACATCATTTAGTGTTAATTTTAATACTATTGTAGCACATCCAGATTATGATGATTCTGCAAATTTTCCATTTACCAATGAAGTTCTTTTATTTGGAAATGGAACGAATGCACAATCTTTTACATATAATTCTTCTACACACATGTCTTATGCTACTATTAAAAGAGACGTTTCTAGATTTAATTATACTCTTGATGATCATCCAAATCTAACTTTTGAAAAGTCAAATAGTGAGAATTACGGATGAGATGATGGTGGAAATTCATTCCAGATTAAGTGAGTAGATTAATTTTCAAAAAATTTGGAATTCTAAATAATTTATATTATCTTTGTACGATAAATGTAAAATGCGTATGAAAATATTAGATGTTATAGTTATATGTAATTCCGGATTTGATTCTATTATTTGCGATAGTATTTCCGTAGAAAGTAAATACAAAGTATTAAAGTTTAAATATCTTTTAAGAAAAGCTTTTGAATTCGTACAAAGTCTTGAAAAGAGCCTACTTGATAACTGCGAAATTCAAGATATACAAGAATTAGAAAAAAGAATAAAAGAATTAAAAGATATTAAATATAGGACAGAAGAAGAAGAAGCGGAACTTGCTGATTCTTCTAAAAAGTTAGATACCTATTTAGCTCTTAGAAAGCAAATGTTAGAGGATCAATATACATTTAACAATGTATCTCTAATATCTTATGAAGACTGGTTTTCTTTAAGGAAAGAAAATCGGGATAATGAAAATTTAAATAATTACATAGAAGACATTCTTAATGGCGTACTATGAGAGGAGCCAAAAGATTAAAAATTAAATAAAAGTTAAAAATTATGACAATTGTTACCAATTATGCTCCAACTGGTCACTCTGGTAGTTATTCTACAACTTCAGGTATTTATACAGTTGCTGGAACTTTAACAACAAATGCAGACGACGACCTTGTTACAATTAAAGGAACTGTAACGAAAACTGCAGATTCATCTAACATTGGAACATTTAGTTTATATTTTGTTTCTGGCGATGATTCTATTCAAGATGCAGTTATGTCTGCTTTAAAAGCCGTTCGTACAGCCGTTCAAGCAGATATTGACGCTTAGATTTGTTAAAACTTTTAATGTAAATGTTTATGAAGAATATTGATGTTCTAGTTATGATGAATTCTGGCATAGGTAATATCACTACATATGATTTATCTGCAGCAAGTTCTTATAAAGTAATGAAATTTAGAAATAAGATTGTAAGTGAATATAATAAAATTCAGGAAAAAGAAAGAAAAATTCTTGTTGATGTAGGAATCAATAATCCTCAAGACTTTGATGATAGATATAAAGAATTGAGAGAAAAGAAAGACAGAACTACTTCTGAAAATGAAGAACTTACATCTTATACTAATAAGTACAATGCTTGAATTAGCGCCAGAACGAAAATGTTAGATGAAGAGGTAGATTTATCAAATCTTAAAACTATTCCATACGATGATTGGCATATTCTTAGAAAAGAAAATAAACCAAAAAAAGAAGAGGATATAGACCCTTTAAATAATTATATAGAACGTATTCTCGAAAACGTATTGTGAAAAGCACCAGATAATGAATAATTATACTAATATATTAGATTTTAATAAATACAAACATTCTGATATTTCAGATTTTGATGAATTGCTTTCTTCTGGTAGTTTAGACACGTTAGAATCTAATACATTAGACATTTATCCGAAAGGAAATATAGAAGATATTACGTCTCCTCAAACATTCAAAATGGATACGGAAAACGTAATATCTTCTTCTAATAATAGCCCTGTTATATTAGATTTCAAACCAATCGATAAACCGTTTAATGTCACACACAGTTCTCAATTTTACAGAGGACGATCGTTTAGATATGCAGGAAAGTGAAAAGAGCATGTTCATTATATATCTGATGATTATGTTTCCGATTTTGTTTCTATCAATAATGTTTTATTATGTTGTATAAAAAGCAACTTTTCATCTGAAGAAAATAAACCATCTAATTTTATTATAGACGAACACGATCATATTGTAGGAATAGATTCTGAATACTGATCATTTGTTATGTCTAGTGAATGAGCTTCTGTAGATAAAGAAAAAATTATAGAAATTCTCGGATATACTCCTGCTGATGAAGTTGATTTAGCAAATAAAGTTGACAAAATAGATGGATACTCGTTGTCTGAAAATAATTTTTCAAATGCATATAAAGCAAAATTAGATGGACTCAATATTGAATATGGAACTACTGAATATTGAGATAATAAAATCGGATATATTCCTGAAAACGGAGCGATTATAATATATACTGACGGGGAAACTAGAATAGTAGATAATAAAACAGTTAACATTCCTAAAATAAAAATAGGTTCTGGGAATGGATACGTACAAGATCTTGCATTTACTGATGATGATATAAGACAAGATCTTTTAAACCATATAAATGATAGCGTTCGGCATATTACAGCAGAAGAACGTGTAAAATGGAACAATAAATTAAATGTGACCGATGTTGAAGAGGTCATAGAGAACACATTAATATTTAATAGATTATAATTATGGCTGATTCATATATTAGTAAAATAAAATTACCTTCTGGTAATACTTATATTTTAAAAGATAACGATGCTTATCGTAAATCGGAAACTTATACAAAAGCTGAAGTCGAAGCCGCAATTGCAGAAGCTATAAAGGGTGGATATATACTCGCTGATGAATTACCAACTGCTTCTGAAGATACATTGGGACATATTTATTTAATTCCTGGTGATGATCCTGCTGCAGGAAATGCCAAAAATGAATATATTACTGTTGGATTAGGTACTACACCAGAAACATATGCTTGGGAATTGATTGGATCAACAGAGGTTGATATTTCTAATCTTGGCGAACTTGCATATAAAGACACAGTTACTTTAAATAAAGGTACTGGTGACAATGTTTTAGGTGAAGCTACTACATTTACGAACGCATCTTCTTCTGTTACATTTAGTGGTGGTACAACAGATAAAGTACTTGGTGAAGCTACAACATTTACTTTAACAAGTGGAACCGTTACTCACGGTACACCTACAAAAGATTCTGTACTTGGTGCTGATACAACATTCAGTGTAACGCAACCTACAATTTCATTAGGTGGTACAACTAAATATTTAAGTGCAGGAGCATCTGGTGGTGGCGCTGCATGAAATAGCAAAGATCAAAAAACTGTTGTTACTGGATATGCTTCTCCAAGTACAGATACATTTGTTAAATCTGTAAGTGCAGAAACTGGAAAAAATCTAGTTACTACATCAATCGTTCCAACAAACGGCACAGAAAGTGTGTCTAAAGTAACAAAAACAGCAAGTAAGCTTGTAACAACCTCTATTCCAAATGTTACTGGAAATACATCTGTAACTATTCCTAATGTAACTGGAAATACATCTGTTACTGCAAATAAATCTACTTGAACATTTACAATGGGTACAGGAAATGATGCAGAAACACTCATTATTGGTGGTGGAAATGGAAGTGATGTAACCGCAACTAATACTACTCTTGGCACAGCTCTTACTGCAACTAATACAACTCTTGGCACAGCCATTACTGCTGCAACCGGTGCAGTTGCATCAAATGGAGCTGGCTCAGATATTGTTACAGCAGTTACAATCTCCGATAAAACTGTCGCTAAAATAGGTACAGCTGTTACTGTTGCTACTGGTGCTACATCTGAAAGTGGTACTGGAGATGCTGTTGTTACAGGCGTTACTATTGGAAGTTCTGCTGCAGCTATTACTGGATTAGGAGATCCTACTACAGCAAATGTTATTGGTGCATCAAGCACATTCACTAATACACAACCAACAATTACATTAACTGCAAACTCATCAACTGGTACTGGAAGAATTACTTATTTACAATCAGCAAGTCCTACTGCATCTGGTGCAGCTGTTTCTGCTGATACAAACGATAATGTAAATGCTGTTACAGCAATGCCTTCAAGTAGTGTTGGAACAGGTATTACAGTTGGAACTAATGATAAAGTTACAGCTGTTACTGGTATCGGTACTGGTACAGCTGCTGCTCAAACAATTACTGTTGGAACTAATGATAAGGTTAAGGTCGCTAAATATGCCGATCTTAGTGTAACTGTTTCTTAAATTTAAACGTATATGGCAGTCCAGAAAATAAAACTCCCAAATAATACTACAGAGGATATACATGATTCCAGAATATCGGGAGTCACTTCTTCTGTTACTGAAGGTAGTACTAATGTGGTTACTTCTGGAGGTGTATATACAGCAATTGATGCTAAACCAGATACTAAGAATACAGCTGGTGCTACAGATAGTGATGCTAAACTTTATTTAGTTGGAGCTCAAGCGCAAACTGCAAATCCACAAACATATACTAATTCAGAAGTATATGCTGAAGATGGAGAAGTTCACGCTACTAAATTTGATGGAACATTGGAATATTCTTATAATGATACTACAAATAATTTATCGATGTATAGAGGATTTGTAGCACAGAAAAAAGTGTATACTGATGTTTTAGGTGTAGCCAATGGTTCAGCTCCAAATAACAATTCATATGCTAATCAGTCTTTCTATTTTTTAACGGTTACGCCAAATAGTTGAGATTCACAATGGAGCGTTAAATATAGATTAAATATCCATCTTGACGACGAAACACAAAAATATAAATCTTCATCTACAGCTAGTGTTGTTAACGTTGGCTTATTAGAAAGAGGTACATATGATTGTAATATTAACGGTACTGCAGGAACTTATAATACGTTTCATTTCTTCCAAAGTCAAAAGAATACCTCTTATCGTCCAATTTATTATCATATGATACATAATGTGACCCAAGCTGGGTTTAATGCAGGATATGGTCATAAAATTGGTGTATCTTTGGTTAGTTCTTATTTGCCGACTCCAACTACTGATTATTCTTCTGGAAGTAAAGTTACAAATGTTAGATATCCGAGAACAATTGAAGTTATTTTAGAAGAGGCTGTTAACTGTACTGCAACACTATCTAATGAATTAGAAATAGAGGCAGATGCATACAGAACAGATTATCCTAAATTAAATTCAACTTATTATACAACTAATACTAGTGCATCAAATTCAGCAGGAAGATGAAATAATCTATCTGCTACAACTCAAGGATTATATGAATCTGCTGATGATAATACATATACATATACTCAGCAATCATCTAACTACATGAAAAATGCCACAAAGAGTGGAAATACTGGTGTAAAACTATGGTCTTATCCACTGGTTGGATTTGATAAAAACGGAAACGCAATGGGTATTTCTGTGTACAGTGGTTCACAATCTTCAAATACAACTGGAGTTAGTGCAAAAGGAACCAGACTTTATTGTACAGAGGGTTTTGATTATACAAAAGGCGTAAGGTATGTAAGTACATCCTCTAGTTTTACTTATGATGCAAATATGAATGTATCTACTCAGATCAACTATTCTGGTGTAGATTTAAGATACACTGATAACTGTGTAGCAAGTACCACTGCAAATAATCTTGGAATGGTTAATAGAAAACCAGTATATCTTAGAGGTACTATTGGTTCTGACGGATTATTTTATTTAGCTCCGATTGATGTTGCATATAACAATGGAACATATCAAAGAGTCTGAGTGCAAGATATTCCAAGTACTGAAAATGAAAATGGAGAATATGTATATTGATTTATAGGTTATCCTTATTATAATAGTTCTTATCCTGCAGCTTTATATCAATTGAACTTGATTACACAAGGAGAACTTATTTGATATAAAGATGGAAGTATAACCCCATATACAAATATTACATCTTCAAATCTTTATACAAAAACAGAAGTTGATAATCTTATTGGAGCGATTGATCAATTTAGGTATGAAATTGCCGCTAGTACTTCTGCAGTTACAGATCCACAAAGTAATGTGCTTTATTTAATTGGACCTACTGGATCTGGATCCGACAAATATGAAGAATATGTTTACGCCAATAATACTTGGACAAAAATTGGAGACACTAGTATTGATTTAAGTGGCTATCAGCCTAAAGATGCAGATTTAACAGCCATTGCTGGATTATCCGGTACTAGTGGTATATTAAAGAAAACTGCAGCAAATACTTGAACGCTTGATACTAATATTGCAACTTATGCATCAAATGGTAACACTGCTTATAGTTGAGGGAATCACGCTGATGAAGGATATTTAAAAACTGCGGTTACGTCACTTGGAAGTAAAAATGGAGCTATAACACTTAGTGGAGGATTGAGCATCAATAATAATAATGTATTGAGTTCTATCTCACCAGGAACACTTAATACTACAGCTACTACGGCTCAGTCAACTTCATCTAGTGAAGCATTAAGTGGAAGTGTTACATTACATAAAGTTGCAAAGACTGGTACATATAGTGATTTAATTGGAAAACCAACAATTCCTTCCGCTCCGGGAACTCTCATAACAAATGCAACTACAGCACAGACGGCTTCTTCTGGAGAGGTTATGAGTGGAAATATTACACTGCATAAGATAGCAAAGACTGGTACATATTCTGACCTTATTGGAACTCCGACAATTCCAACAAAGACCAGTGACCTGAATAATGACAGTGGGTTTATAACTGGAATGACTATCTTGTCTTATGGTAGTTCAACTTGGCAGGATTTTCTTGATGCATACAATGCTAATAAAGTTGTGTACTGTAGGGCATCTTCCAATTCAAATCCTGGGACTGGTACGCAGGGGCGGATGGCATTTATGGCTTATGTTGGATTTACATCTGGTGGAGTACCAAATTCTGTAGAATTTCAATACTACAGGAGTGTAAGCAGCCACACATCTTCACAGCAAGGAGACCAAGTGTTTATTTACACTCTCAAGAGTACCGGGTGGACAGTTCTAACAAGGGAAGCGTCCTCAAAAGTTGTTGCAAGCACCGGACTGTCAAGTTCTTATAGTAATGGTACTATAACAATAACCTGTCCAGATAAGGAGGTGACTACAAACAAGGTTACATCCCTGTCCTCATCCTCTACAGATACCCAGTATCCGTCTGCAAAATGTGTTTATGATAAACTTGCTGATAAGGCGGACACATCGTCATTACCAGCAGCGGCAACTGCAACACCTGTGATGGATGGTACTGCTGCAGTTGGTACCTCATCCAAGTATGCAAAGGAGGACCACGTTCATCCAAGCGATACAACTAAGGAGAACTCGTCTAACAAGGTAACATCACTTTCATCCTCTTCGACTGATACACAGTATCCTTCAGCAAAGTGTGTATATGATATTATAGGAGATGTTGAAACATTGATTAATGCGTTATAATATGAGTATAGCAACAGCAATTCAAAGCGCGCAGACTAAAGTAGCATCTGCGTATACCTCTTGTAACAACAAGGGGGCTACAATGCCGGCCAGTGCTGACCAGAATTTGTCGCATCTTTCTGCAACCATTGATTCAATCCCAACCCCAACGCCAATCAACCAAGCAATTCAGACTTGGGTTATGAATGAAGATAATGGTGTAGTTACCTATAGCAGAAACCAAGTAGTTGGTATTGGTAATTATACAATGATTTCCGATACTCAGTTTCAAAATGATACTACACTTGTAGCTGCTCTTTTACCAGATACGGTATATAGACTCAATGGTCATTCGTTTAGTGGATGTACAAACTTAAAGTACGTTAACTTAGAGAATATTACAACAATTCAAGGAGATGAGACTTTTAGAAATTCCGGGTTAATGGGAGAACTATATATGCCAAATATTGCACCTAATTACCAGGGTACATGGGGGTCTTCAGTGTTTCAAAATACGAAGATTACAAAAGTCACATCATTAGGTACATTAGTGCGAATAGAAGGTAATGCAGGCCAAAGTAGAGGTGTGTTTAAAGATTGTACTGAACTGGAGAGTGTTGCGCTGCCAAGTACAGCAAGAAGTTTAGCTTGTACTTTCTGGGGATGCGAAAAATTAACAACTGTTACTGGTCTTGAGAACATAACTTCTTTGGGACAGTGGACATTCCGTAATTGTCGTAATCTTCATATTGATGAGTTATATTTGCCTAATCTTACAACCATTTCTGATGCTGCATTTGGTGGTGGTGGAAGAGACAATTTTCCATATATTTACAAAATAACATCACTCGGTAATATTACAACAATACCAAACGGTAACCCTGCAAGTAATTATGGATGTTTTTCTCAATTTAAAAGCCTTATAGAAGTTACTTTACACGAAGGCATTACTCTAATTGGTGCTTCGGCATTTCAAGATTGTACATCATTGCCATCAATTACACTTCCATCAACAGTAACGAGTATCCAACAATGGGCATTTAAAAATTGTTCTTCTTTAAGTACATTAACTTGTTTGGCAACTACGCCACCAACATATAATAGTGTAAGTCTCCCAAGCACTATAACAGCTATATATGTCCCATCAGGGTCTGTATCAGCATACCAGTCAGCATCTGGCTGGTCTTCATTTGCAGCTAAAATTCAAGCAATACCTTAAATATGAAAATTGAAATAAGAAATAATGGAATAACGGATGTTACAGTCCTTGTAGCAGATAAAGGAAAAGTAATCCGTAGAATTGAATCAGAAGAGATTATCGGCGTTGAATTTTGACTTGGTAAATCTTATTATATTAATGGTGTTCTTCAAGATCCTCCCCATGACGACATTCCAAGTGATTTTGAGGAGATTGATGCAACTCCTGACTGGGCAAATCCAGAGCCAGACTATGATCCAGAATTAACCGATAAGCAAGCACTGAACATCATACTTAACGGAGAGTAATATGAAAAGAAGCGAAGTTTTATTGTATCGGTCTAGAATCGAAATGGCCGCAAAGGAACTTGATGATATATCTGCAGTTGAGAGCGTTTCTCTTTTCCCCTCGTGGAAACCAGGGATTCAGGTTTCCGTAGGAGAAAGGTATAAATATAACGGACTATTGTATAAGGTCATACAGGCTCATACTACATTGGCAGTATGGCCTCCTGACATAACACCCGCATTGTTTACACGCATAAGCATTGATGAGTGACCTGAGTGGGTGCAACCTACGGGTGCTCAGGATGCCTATATGACTGGAGATAAAGTTTCTCATAATGAAAAACATTGAACATCGTCCGTAGATAACAACGTGTGAGAACCTGGAGTTTACGGATGAAATGAAGTTTAAATATAATAAAATAAAGAAATAGCGGAGAATTTATCAAGTCAACAATATAATGCCGGTTTAACATATTCTAATCTGAAAGGTAGATGTTCTGTTATCGTTATTGGTTTGACTTCAACTCCAGAAGAATTTCAGAATACATTTGATCATGAGAAAGGTCATTTAGCAATGCATATTTGTGAAGTGGATGGCATAAATCCATTTTCAGAAGAGTATGAATATCTTACTGGTGAAATAGGCCAATCTATGTTTTCCGTTGCTAAAAACTTTCTATGTGTTCATTGTAGAGTTCGTTTGAAAGGTGAAGAATAAAAAATCTTCACCTTTTTTTGTTTTTTAAAAAATTATTTTTATATTTGCGAAAATTATAAAAATGGAATATTATGGCACAAAAGAAAACTCTAAATTTGTCTAAAATTAAGGAAAATAAAACGCTTTCAGACTTACCAAAAGCAGAGAAAGTAAACCCCATCATTAAGAATTTAAGACCTAAAAATGTGGTTAAAGATGAAGATAACAAAAGACATAGAATTGGGCGTCCTCAAATGGGATTTATTGTTGGACAGAAACCAAAGTCTATAAAAGATGGAACAAAAGTTAAATAAAAAATTACTTTTACTCTGTGTTAAATATGGAACATGGCTGATCGGATTAACATATTTTATACAAATAGTGTTAGATTGTTTTGGGATATATTCATTTTTATTAACTTACCTATTTAGCGTTAGTATAGTCCCAATTATTGTTTTACTTTTGTTTTCAATATTTTTGGGATTTTGTATTTGACATAGAATGCCATTATATTACGCAATACTATCTGATATAATAAACACTATTGATTATTATTTCGGAATACCAATAACAAGTATGGAGATATTAATTATTTATATATTATTAATAGGTGTAGTTATATTGGTTGGATGTTTTATAAAAAATAAGTATAATGTTAGAAAAAGAAACGTTAAAGAAAGTAGTACTTAATATTGCTAATTCAATTGATTCTGGTAATTCTGATTACACTCAAGAAGAAATGGATCAAATATTAGATACAATAAATAATGCAGTAAATACTAGAAATAAATTAAGTAAGTATCAAGCTGCAGAAATGTTACATATAAGCACATCTACTTTTGATAATTGAGTTAGAGATGGAAAAATTCCTGAAGGACGAAAAGAAATAGGTTTTAAGGAAAAATTCTGATATAAATCAGATATAATGAAAAATGAACGATAAGAAAATTTTATATTTAATAATTTCCGGAATATTGCTATTAATGCTTATTTTGGGAAATTTCAGATATAATAGAGTTACAAAAGAACTCAATCAATTAAAAATGGAAACAACAGAGAAAGTTGATTCTTTGGTATATGTAAATCAAGAATATGAAAAACAAATCAACACATATAAACTAGAAGTAGAAACATTAGAACAAGAAATCGACTCTCTCAAAAAAATAAAAAATAAAGTTTTAATACAAAAAGATAAGGTTGTAGTATCTAAATCTACATCTGAAGGAGTTGAACTATTAAAGAAAAATTTAGAAAAATGAGAAAATTAATATGTTTATTTTTAATCCTTCTACCTTTAATTGGATTTGCACAACTTCCAGATAAAGTAAAGCATGTGGAGATAGCATCAGAAGTAGTTGATACAATGATTCTGATAAACAAACCAGATCTTGATAAAATCAATACAGCTTTTTATAGATTAGATATAGCTGACTCTTTAAATGTAATCAACGATAGAATAATCGACGATTTAACTATAACTAATGATAAGTTAAAAGATGTTATTGAGAGCCAAAGAATCATTATAGACAATAAAGATATATTACTAGATCGATTGCGATCTGAGAAGAATGACGCAATAACCGATTTAGAAAAACAAATAAAGAGAGCAAATAGAAGAGTTACATTTTGGCAAACTACAACAGGTTTAGGAGCAATTGCAATAATTTTTCTTGCAGTTTTCTAAAATAAATTTGGATTTTACGAAATTTCTTTTTATATTTGCAGAGTTTTAATAGGAAATAATAAGTATTATGGCATTTGAAAACGAACATTTTAATTCACTCCTTGATGATGAGGACGTGAGAGTGGACGAAGAAGTTACTGAAGATGAAGTAATAGAAAACGATCCACTAGGTTTAGCTGAGTTTGAAAAACAATCTACTCAGGAAGAAACAGAACAAACTGAAGATAACAATGAAGCAAAATCCGATGAAAACGCACCGGCAGACTTCGTTAACGCATATTTAAAAGAATACGGCATTTCCGATCCTTCTAAATTGCAATTTGAAGATGAAAACGGAGAGATTGTTGAAAGAGATTTCAATAGTTTGTCTGATGAGGAAAAACTTAACGTATTTAAAGAGTTAGCAGACCCTGGATATACTGATTATGAGAAACAAGTAATTGATTATTTAAGAAGTAATAATGCAACACTTGATGACGTAATCGAGTATTATCAGAAAAAAGCTATCGAAGATTATGAAAAAGAAAATCCAGATAAAGTTCATCAGAGAGTATATTCTATTGATGATTACTCTGATGATGAATTATATTTAGCAGATTTAAAAAATAAATATCCAGATTTTACAGATGAAGAGCTTACATCTAAACTTGATTCTGCTAAACTTAACGAAGATTTATTTACAAAAGAAGTAAATGCAATTAGAACTTCGCTAAAACAGCAGGAAGATGATGAAATTAAACAGCAAGAAGAAATGCAAGCTCAAAGTTTCCAAGAACTTCAGAATAATTTGCAAAACGCAATGGCAGAATTTACTGAGATCGCTTTAGATCCTGAAGATAACAGCCAGGATGCTCTTGCATTACAAATTGAAGATGCTGATAGAGAGGTGATGTTAAGATATTTACTCGAAAGAGATAAAGATGGAAAGAGTCAATTAGTACGTGATTTAGAAGATCCTCAGGCTCTCATAGAGCTTGCATATTATAGAACTCGTGAAAGAGACAATCTTACTGGACTTACTCGTTATTGGAAGAAAGTTCTAGCTGACGAGAGAAAAGAAAAAGCAACTCTACAAAGAGAACTGGATAAATATAAGAATAAAGAAAATAATTCGTCTGTGGTAACTCAACCTAAAAATCAGAATAGGAGACCTTCGACGAAGGCTAAAACAGTATTCGATATTTATGGTTAGTTATCTGTATTTTTAATATAAACTAATAATAATTTTAAAGTATGAGAATATCAGGTTTTACTACTGTTAGACCTAACATGGCTGATACTAGAACTTATGAAGACTTCATGAAATTCCTTAGTGTTAAGCCAGCTAGAATGGGTCTTGTTTCAACGATGTACGATCAGTACACCATTACACATCTTACCGAAGCACTTCAAAACGTATATACTAAAGGTAAGCCAAAGAATGGCTTTAAGGATGTTGATTCTTTCGTAGTAGAATGGAATATTGCTGTTAACCGTATTAAGAGAGTTCCTATCCTTCGCGTTGAAGGTGATGGATGCAACGGTTCTGACATTCTTTTCTACTTCCCTGAGAATTACTATCAGAAGTATGATACCTTTATTATTGAGAAGACTCGCGATCTCATCATTGTTATGAATCGCCCTCAGAGACTTCGCGACAATGAATTCCTTGTAATTGGTAAGATCAATGATTCAGATTATACTTCTGCAATCGATCCAACAGCTCTTGCTGGAGAAATGACCAGATTCGTAACTAACTACATGCCTGAACTACATGAGGAGGGTTACACAAAGTATCAGAGCAATTGCGAAAAACACAGAACTTTCATCGCTACCCATCGTAATGATATCGATCTTTCTGCAATGTACAAACCTCTTGAGGATGTATTCATCCAAATTGGTGCAGGTAAAGATGGTGGAAAAGATGATCCTGTGTTCACCCTAAAGAAAGCTGAAGAGCAAGTTATCGAGAACTATCTCGAAGCTCGTGATATGGCTATGGTTTGGGGTAAATCTAATGTTGATAAGGATGGCAAACCAAAGATCTATGAGCCAGAGACTGGACGTCCAATCGTTTCTGCTGATGGTCTTATCGCTCAACTTGAGCGTTTTGCTACCAAGTTTGTTTTCTCTAAGTTAACTGTTGCTTACTTCCAGAAAGCACTTGCAACTCTTGTTGCAAAATCAATCAAGCCTACAGGCAACTCTTATTTATTCCTTGTTAATACTCGTATGTGGAATGAGGTCAATACCGTTCTCGATCGTTGGCTTGTTGAGCACAAGACCGATGGTGCAGTTCTTTACTCAAAGGCTGCTAACGGATATGTTGAGCTTGGTGCTACCTATCATTCCTACGAGTTCGCAGGTAACAAAGTTATCTTCAAGGTTGAAAGAACATTTGATGTTGAGTTCCCTACACGTAACTATGGTGTAATGGTTGACCTCACTGAAGATGGTATCTCCAACAAACCAGCTATGGAAATGTTAACCTTCAAGAACGGACAGTTCATGCACAACTGGATCGTTGGTGTTGGTGGCCGTGATGGTCTTAGCTCCGGTGAAGTTTCTAGCCGTGTTGCTGGTAGCCACATTGTGGCATGGGGTTATGCAGGACTTGCAATGTACAATCCTTATCGTTCAGTTATCTTCCTTGGTGAAGACACTGGCAATCCATTATTCTAGGATAATATAGAATAAAATATTTAGAATAAGAGCCCAGTTTTCGGGCTGGGCTCTTTACTTTTTCTTAGATTTTGATGTTTTAGATATAATTGAGAAATAATATGGATAATAAAGTTATAACGATTAGATCGGTTTATAAAGTAAAAGAATATCATTTTCAGCCAACTAAACAGCCTAATGGATTAAATTGGCCTTGGGTAAAACAAACTAGAGTTGGATTGGATGGGCGTTCCGAAATGATTCTATCAGATGCAGAGAGAAATAATCCAGAATCTGCATTTTTTATTCCTGAAGACCTTGATGTTGTAATCGTAGATGGAACAACTTTTAATTTAGCTGATAAAAGACAAGCTAATATTTGGAATGCAATTAAAAATCACGATTTGTTTGCACCTTCAAGAGATGCACGTGATGAGAATGGAGTTCTTTTAATTGATGGTGATGCAAAGAAATATGGTACAGCTGAACTTTATATTGATGTACCAGGTGAGGAATCTGAAAGAAGTGTTTCTAGAAAGAAACTTATTATGCAGGCTTTCAGATATGTTGAAGAAGATTCTGTTGATGGAAGACTTACTAAATGTAAGTTACTTGGAAAGAATATGAAGTATGCTCCTTCTTCAGATGTAGAAGATTATTTATATCAAGTTGCAGAAAAGACTCCTAATAAGATTATCGATCTTTATACTAATGGAGATACTGCATTAAGACTTCTTTTAATTGAAGCAAGAGATAAGAATATAATTCGTAAGAAGAACGGAGTGTTTATGTATGGTGAGTCTGTTCTTGGTATGACTGATGATGCGGTAATCTTATTCTTTAAGACTCCTTCTAATAAAGCAGTATTTGAAGAGATTAAGAAAGCAACATTCCCTCAGTTCGTACAACCAGCAGAAGTTGCATCAGATAAACCGGCAAAAACATCAAAATCTAAAGATTAAACTTGAAAATTAAGGTAGCCATATGACTTGACTAGATTTGTACACGAATGCCTTAATTGAACAAAATAAGCACGAGGCTCCTACACTATTAATAGAAGAGTACAATTATTTAATCAATAAGGCTATCATTCAATATATTAACTTAACGTATGCCAGATTTGATTTGAATCAACAATCATCTGATGATTTACGTTGATTACAAAGAAGCGTTGAATTAGAAATCTTTAAACAAAATAAGATAATTCATCCAGGAGAAGAAGCAAATTATGTAGCTGTATTACCTTCAGATTATTTACATATTTTGAATTGTACTGCTCATTTTGCAAGAAAATGCAATGATGATGATCCTCCAAGAAAATGTAAACGAGATGATGACGATTCTTTAGGAGGAATCTTCTCACTTTGTCGAAGATTAACCGCAAATCAATTTCCGGCTATTATAAACAACGCCTATTTAAAACCAACTTACATTAGACCTTATTTTTATATAAATGAGTCAATGGAAGCTGGAAAATTATCTACAGAACTTGGATTAAAGCAAATATTAGATCCTTGTGATATTAGTACTTGTGAATCTCCAGTGTGAAAGGAACAAATTCAGGAAGTGTTAGAACCATGTTGTATTCCGCAAACTATAGATGATTGTAGTGGAAAATTAATGGAATTACGATGTGGTAAAAGCAAAATATACAAACCTGATGTAGTTTTTGTAGATTATTTAAGACTTCCTCAAATAATCAATTTGACTTGAGAGGATGTAAACGGCGATGAAGATACCACTCCAGAATGTGAGTTTCCAGATGCTGTTGCGTATGAAATAATTAATATCTTTATGAAATTATTATTTGAAAACGCAGGTGATCAAAGATTGCAAACACACTTTGCAATTAACCAAACAGTTGGTGGAATCCCTACATCTGATGGTAAATAGTTTAACTTTTTAATTTTTAGAAAATATGTTTAATTACACACACGAAGTTATTATTAACAATAATGTTGGTTCACAAACAGGTAACGCACGTATCGGTACATATGACGATGAAGCACTTGGTGTAAAACATCTTGTTATCGAGCGTGGTGGTGATTACCGTGCAGACCTTATCTTCCCTCGTGGAGAGGGTGTTGTGTTTAAGACTCCTGGTTATGATGGTACTCTTGCTACCCTTACTGTAACTGTCCCAGGTTCTCTTTCTGCAAATGATGTTTATCAGTTCTCTGTATTTGTGAAACTTCTTGATCCTGCTGCTATTTCTGAGTATGCATATCCTAACTGGGCTTCCTTTGGAAAACCTCTTGTTGTTGGATTTACTCACAAATCTGGCGGTACTTTTGCAGATGAGCTTATTGCTGCTTTAAAAGATGCTATTCCTTATAACAACAAATTTGTTACCGTTGCAAAAGATGGTACTTCTGTTGTTCTTACAGCATCTATGTTCGGAATGGAATTTGAAGGAGCTAAACTTGAGAAACTCGTTGCAGGTTCTTGCGATGGTTGCTCATTCGATTCTTACGAATTAGTAAAAGACGATTATACTGCAACTGCAACTGTTGTTCCTTTTGGAACTGGTGAGAAACTTGTTGAGAACTATCGTTTCCCTACTTATGGCAACGTACGTTACGCTGGTTTAAACAACGGTGATGCTCCTATCCCTGGTGCAATTTATACTATGTATTCATTTGCATACGATTCTCCTCGTCCTGGTTTTGGAGGTCTATCCGGTGTTGGACAAAAAGTTGACGCTGTTACTCGTCACATCTATTGGGTGAAGAGTGATGTTGTTTCTGCATTCGATAGCGCACTATCTACTTGCGGAATCACTCCTACCACTCCTGCATAGTTTTAGATAAAAATATATCAATTCGGAGCGGGTGAGACCAAATCTCGCTCGCTCCTTTTTAATTTTAAAAAGTCATGGTATTAGATAAACTTACTTCTGCTATATGGAATGACATTGAAGCAGGTCTTTCCAATATGAACGCGAATCCAAACATCTCATTAGAACAACTTGCAGATGAGGTAATCGAAATGAGAGAAACTATCATTAAAGAATGGTATCTTAAAGGTATATTAAAGCCCCATGACTTAATGTTAGCAATAAATTGTATAGAGGTCGATTGTAAAGATCCAGCTAAATGTTGTACTACTTCTTCTGGAAAATCAGAAGCACATTTTGAAATACCTGTTCTTATGAACGATTTAGGTAGAGATGCAATAGAGTGGATTGGCTCTATTGATAAATCAGTACGATTTGATGTTTATTATTCTTTAGATGGATTAAAATATCGTAAATATAAAAAACGTGGAGCAGATAGACCTTATGTGTACATCGAAAAAGCTCCAAATGAAAATGGAATGTACGATGGATGGATATTTAATGCACCATTCATAAAAAATATATCAATTCTTGCAATATTTAAAGATCCAAGACAATTGGAATATTTTAATTGTTGTGATCAACACTCATTTTTAGAACTCGGTTCTGTTTCAAATGAGATAAAGAGAAGACTTGTAGAACAAAAACTTAGATATTATAGAGGAGCAAATGCACAAGTCTTACCTAATACACAAACACCTAGATAATGTTACATAGTTTTAATTCTGTATATCCATTAGCAGAAAGTTTATATGGAGTAACTGCTAAGGAAAGTGATTACGAAGATGTTGCTTTAGATGGGTATGAAAGAATAGGAAACAAACATACAAGATTATATCGTTATGTTGGTGATGTAGTTAACGGAAAATTAGAATTACCATGCAATGTAGCAGAAGGTGTAATCGAATCCGTACACATTCCTATTCCAGATACACAAAGGACAAGCAACATATCTGATTGAAACAGTCTAAGTTCTTTATGAACAGAAAGTTTTATTGATTTCAAAAAAATAGATGAAGATCCATATTGGACTAGAGGGAAGTACGTAAAATACGACGAAGGTAATGATGTATTATATTTCTCACATGATTACAAAAGAGTAATGGTTGTTTATCATGGGATTTTAATGGATGATGATCAACTTCCATTATTAAATGATAAAGAAATAAAAGCAATTGCTGCTTATGTTGCATACATGTCTTTATTTAAAGAAGGGCTTCAAAAACGTGATGGAAATATAATTAAAATTGCGCAAGTGGTTAAAGAAGATTGGCTTAGATTATGTAATGCCGCGCGTATACCAGAACATCTTAGTCAAAATGATATGGATAGAATTCTAGACGTAAAAGTAAGATATGATCGGAAACATTACGGTAAATCGCTAAAACCAATATTATAATGTATTATAAAACTGGCTTTTGTTTTGGAGTAAGAGATTTATTTGATGGATGAAATCCTAAAAGTTTAGGAATACATGTAAGATTATTTAAAGATAAATACAAATGTGAATGTATAACAGAGTTTCTTGGAAAAATCTTTTTATATTATATGTTTTTAGTTTTACTTGATATAATTGAAAACAATGCTACATTTGTGTTACCTTTAACCGGAAATAGATCTGCTATGATTCATGTTAAAGTTTTTGATGGAGATGAGTTTCAAAGACTATATTCAATGGGAAAGTTTGCCGGAATTGATTTTTTAAGTTCTCTTTTTAAAGGGTATCAATTATTTTTTGCATATAATTACCGAGGAGGAGAACGAGAAAAACCGATTTACATAAACAATAAGATGAAAGAACTGTTTTACAGTTATATAAATTCCGGAAAAGTATATTATTAATGAATTTAGTCACTTGTGATAAATATTATGATAAGGTATTGGAAAGATTTCCAGAACTAAGCAAAAAACAATTAGATAAAATTATAAAACATGGATTATCCTCTCTTTATTTATATAATTTATATGGAGGAGATGTGTTACTTAGAAATAGTAATTATACAATGTATTTTGGAAAATTATTTAGAAGTAACCTAGTATTTTATCATTATAGTCTAATTAAATGAAAAATTAAATTAAGAATTAAATATCATAAAGCGAAAACTATATATTCTGGATACTATTATTTTGGAATGACAGATAAAGAATATGAACTTTATAAAAGTAATACTAGAAGATATAGTAAAAAGATGTTTTTTGAAAAAATACGCATGTTCAAAATAAAAGAAGAATGTGAATTAGATCATAAATGAAATCACTTTTTCAAAGTAGCATATCCTGAAGATTGTGGATTTCTTATGATTAAATCAAAATACACAGTTAGAAATTTTGAATATGTATCAAGAAGAAAAAATGATAAAACAATAGAACCTGTAAGTTATGAAAGAAACCGCAACGAATGTGTGAAAAGACGGATTAAATAAAGATTTAAATCCGATGAACACTCCAAATACTGTACTAACTGATAACTTGAACGGTACATTTATTACATATAATGGTAATGAATTGTCATTACAAAACGATATGGGAAATGTATTTACTTCAAGATTATCTGATGGTTTTTATCCTATAGGACTTACAGAGTTTGGAGACATTATATATATTGTATCTATAAATGAAGATGTATTCGAAATTGGATCTTTTCCGTCGTTAAACCCTGCTCCAGATACAACTGGTGATAAAGATTTTGAATATGTTTATAGACCTCTTTATAATTTAGATAAAAATGGAAATCGTGGTCCATTTACAACAAATAAATTATCGGGATATGATTTAGAACATCCCGTATCAATAGAAGTACAACCTTCTTACGACGGTTCTGTTAACTTAATATTAACAGATGGAAAAAATATACCAAGATTAATTAATTCTGGCTTTGCAGTAATAGGTAACGGTAAAGGTAGATTTGTTGAACGAAATCAGGGAGTGAAAACAAATATCTATAAAGAGTCGGATGTGGAAAAAACTTCCAGACTTATTAATAATAGCGTTACCTTTACTAAAGTAGATCTTAAAGATGTAATTCAAGGAGGTCGATTAAAGGGTGGTAATTATACTTTTTATTTCAGATTTGGAGACGAAGACTCAAATAAAACAGATATAATTTGTGAATCTGGAATGGTTAGTGTATTTAAAGGAACTCCTGGAAAACCTAAAACGATTTCAGGAGCTTTTGCAAACGAAATTACCGATAAATTAATTCAATTACAATTATCTAAAATAGATACTGATTATTCTAGAATCTATGTTAGTTATACAAGAGAATATTGCGATTTAAACGGATATCGTCTTGTAGAATGCAAAGAATTGATAGATCCTTTTGAAATCACTGGTGAAGAACAAATCATTACAATATCAGGAGTAGAAGCTACAAATGATATTTCAATTGAAGATTTAAACATAATGTATCACACCATTTCTTCAGTTAATGCTTCTGCTCAACAGCAGAATATGTTATTTTTCGGAAATTTATCTACTGCTGAAATTAACAATCCTGCTTTACAAAATTTAAGTTACAAAGTTGTAGTTTATGTATCACAATCAGATCCTATTGGAAACGTTAGTGTTTGGAACTATTCTACTGATGGTAGTCAATCTGAATATTATGATCCTAAAAATATTTATTCTCGTTTAGGTTATTGACCAGACGAATTATATAGATTTGGAATTGTTTATATTAAATCTGATGGAAGTTTAACACAAGTCTTTAATTTAAAAGGCTGTTCTTTTAATAAAGTGAACGAATCAGATGAAGAGATTGAAACAAATTGAAGTGATAATCATCAAACTGATTGTGGAGACGATAATATAGAAAACTCAGTATTTTTGAAAAATACACAATGCCTTGATAATATTGCTGGTGTGTTTAAAACTCCTGATGTAAATGTTTTAGACGGAAATGAAATAAAACCTTTATATTTTAATTTTACAATACCATCTGATATAATTTCTGATTTAAAAGATTTAGATATTATAGGTTATTTCATTGTAAGACAAAAGCGTTTACCTATTACAATCTGTCAAGGATACGGAATAGGTGTAGATAAAAACGCATATATTCCTATGCTTCAATATAACGATAAATATGTAACTGAAAGTTTTATAACACCTTCTCAACCTGGAGAAGTTGGTGGAGAACCTGTTAATAACGGTAGTCGTTTAATATATGCTCCTGTAAGTATTAATGGAGGTGATGTTATGGATCCTGAAGTTGCACAAGGATTTAAAACATATTTTACACATGTTCAATTTCTTAAACAAGTGTTTATGGGTAAACAAAAATGACAATATGTTCAAGTTTGAGGACCCAAAGGAGACAATCCTGATGCTTTATTATATGAATATGGTATAAAAGGAGATTGAGAAGATACAGAAGTTGTAGAATATGCTTTTAATAAATGTAAACAATGATGTATAGAAAACCCTACTTTGGTTCGAAATGTAGATTATTCTCATCTTTACGTTGATACTTGAAATTTAAATTCTAAAACTATTAATACAAGTGGAAGTGGGCAAATATTAACAAATACGGATTTAGAAAGAGAAATTGACACTGCTCAAGAAAAAGGACAGGGCCTTCTATCTGTTGAAGCGATGACAAATCCGGAATTACAATCTATTTTATGTGGTTCTGAGTTTACAGTAGATCCTATAAATAAATGTGAATTAAATAGATTGAGTAAAATGTTTGTTGCAGTAGGATATGATAGAACATCTAATAGTAGCAATACTGCAAAATTAATATATATTCCGGAAGAAACACCTCTTAAGTATATTGATAATGTTGGATTTTCAACACAATCCGGAGACGGCGTTAATGTAAATGCATTTTCTTTCTTAGAAACAGAAGATTATACTGGAACCCAAGGATATTCTTCTAGACGAGAAGATCCTTATGAAGATAGGATCGTAAGAGGAAAATATACACCTTTTATTGGAGTTATATCAGAAAATGGAATATTACCGAACTATTTGTATAATATTAGAAATAAACACGATGATACATATAGATTAGATGTTATTACTAGGGCAAATGATTATTCTGAATATTATGCTGTATCTGATAGACTTGAATTAAATGATGTATCTGTTGATGTGTATAGAGGTGATTGTTTTACTAATACTGTTACTATTCGCATGAATAGAAACTTTATTGATGCAAACGCTCCGATTGTTGATAAAATTGTAAAACCAGAATGTTGAGCAAAATACTATAAAGGTTATAGTAATATCGCACCTCCAAATACACAAGATGATGATAAGAAAGGATTTACCTATTGGGATGAAATTAATCTATCAGATCTAAATACTGTTTCTTTAGGACATTGAATCACATTTAAATGTTTAGCAAATAGTAATTTAGGATTGCGTTCTGAAGACACTACAAATGTTTCGGAAATGGCATTAATGGGAAATCCTCGTAGTTTTTATCCATTAGTGGGAGCTTCATCTGCTACTGGTATGAAATTGGAAGAATCACATCTTTTAAATGACGGATATAATGCAACTGTTGGAAGAAAACGAAACACTTTAAAGCAAGACACTCCGTTTGATAAAAACGAGTTTTCAACAAGAATTATGTTTAGTAACGTTAGTATTACAGATTCATTTACAAATGGATATCGTATATTTCAGGGTGCGTCTTATCAAGATTATACAAAACAATATGGTTCTATAATAAAACTTATTGCTTGAGGAAACAATTTATTCTGTGTGTTTGAACATGGATTGGCTATGATTCCTGTAAACGAAAAAGCATTAATGCAAACTACTACAGAGCAAACAATTCATATTTATGGACACGGCGTTCTTCCAGAACAATTATCGATTATTTCTCAAGATTTCGGTTCTTTATGAGCAGAATCTGTAATAAGAACTCCAATTGGTATTTATGGAGTTGATACTTCTGCAAAGAAGATTTGGAAATATACAGATCAAAATGGATTGGAAACTATTTCCGATTTAAAACTTCAAAGATTCTTAAACGATAATATTAATCTTGATTTAACTAGGCAACCTTATTTAGGAATAACAAATGTTAAAACTCATTATAATAATTATAAAGGAGATGTAATGTTTACTTTTTATCATAAAGACATATCCTGGAACCTTTGTTATAATGAAAGACAAGCGTTATGAGTTACAAGATATAGTTGAATACCTAGTTTTTCAGGAAATATAAATAATACTTTCTATTCTCTTCCTTTAGACTTTATTGGCGAAGAGATAAGAATATATAAACATGGAAGAACTGGAGTAGATACACAGTTTCTTCCAACTAAATGATATAATGTTCAACATCCTTTTGAATTTGAATTTGTAGTTAATACACCTGCTGGAGTACATAAAATATTTGAAGATATGATGATTATATCAAATAATGTACAGCCAGATGAAATAGAATTTGAGTTTATTGGAGATGATTATCTATTTAATAAAGCAAGACTTTATAATTATCGATTAGATGACTCTTTAAATAAGTACGAAATATATGGAAAATCTACTAATAGAGATAGACCTTATATTAAGGATTCATATGTATTTTCTAAAGATAATTATGATAGAACAGACTTTAAACCTATGTTCTATAATGCTACTGTTAATTATGATGGTGTTTTAGATGAATATACTTTATTAGTTCATCAAAAATGTAAAAATTCAGAAATTTATGGAAGGCGATTAGGAAATATTCAATATAAAGAGGATGGTTGATATACTAACATTGAACCTTTAAGATATAATGCTAATTTAAAGAATTCAGATATTGATACTTATCACGAAACTGATAAATTTATGTCTGCAAAACTTAGGGATAAATGAATTAAAATTAGGATTAAATATAGAGGTGATAGATTAGCCATAGTTAATGGCGTTACAACATTTGAAAATATAAGTTATAGTTAATTATGGCAAAAGATAACAATTTAATTAGCGGCCATGAACCAATTGTTCAAAGAACCGCTTGGACATCTGATCCATTAAAAATAGGTCCTCAATTACCTGCAGATGTTTTGAAAGTGCCATCTTCTGGATTAGTTGGATTTGATGATTACCAGAAAAATCAAGAGAAACAAGCACAACGTAATACTAGAAAAAATTGATTGTCTTTAGCACAAGGTGGTTTAAATCAATATTCTAATATTATATCTCCAATAGCAAATGGAGTTAATACGGTATCTCCTATTTTTACTCAGATGAACGATTCTGTATCTGAACAAAGTCTTGGGATTAGAGATAGTTTATCATCTGCTGCAATTAATTCTGGAATTCCAATTGTACAAGCAATAGGTGCTGCAACAAAAATCGTAGATGCTATTGGTGACGCTACTGGCTTTCATATTGATGATCTTGATAAAGAATCAAGTAGTAGAGCTGGCGTTTCAGGTGGTGCTAGATTTTTAAATAATGCAATGAATGCTATTCCTGGAAATAGTTTAGTTATGGCTGCTTTCTCTCCAGGAAAAACAAATAGAGCCCAAGGTTTAAATGCAGAAGGTGAATCCGTTTTAGCTGGATATTCTGGAGTACAAAATGATATTGATGCAGCGTCTAAAATTAGTGGAAAGCGAACTTTATTTGGGATCGGAAGAAATAAAATGAATCAATTTATTGATGAATCTAACGATAACGCAGAGCTTGTCAATGAAATTGGACGCACAAATAGTCTTCGTAAACAATCTGATTATAGTAGAGACATTGCTCAACAAAATTTAAATCGTTACGCTGGCACTAATTATCAGATGTATGCTGTAGGAAAGAAAGGAATGAAAATCTTATCTAAAAAGGAGCTTCAAGATATTCTTGCAAAAAGAAAATTACAAAAAGGAGGAGTTATAGGAACAGACACGAATCTACTGCCGGAGGGAGCTCTTCATGCAAGATTACACCATTTAGATGAAGTAAACAAAGATCTTGAAGAAGCAACAAAGAAAGGAATTCCTGTTCTCGATGCTAATGGACAGCAAGTGGCTGAAATTGAAAAAGAAGAATTAATTCTTCGATTAGAACTTACAAAGAAGATTGAAGAACTTATGAAAGATGGTTCTGAAGAAGCAATGATAGAAGCAGGAAAACTTCTTGTAAGTGAGATTCTTGAAAATACACAAGATAATACTGGACAGTTAACTGAGGAGGTATAATATGGGCAATAAATCAATAAATGCAATTTTATTAAGTCTTCTTCAAGATTTAAAAGGCGATCCTTCAAGTAAAGGTGGGTCTACCGCTTCTATTGCTATGGCAGATATCAAATCAGATGGTTTACAAAAATCAGATTTAGAAAATATTGCCGCTAATTCTGTAATTGATCAGGTTGGTTCTCCAATTCAAAAAATTCTATATGTTTTAGGATCACATCCAGAGATTGTTGAAGAATTGTCCAAATGAGCAGGCGGAGATATTATGCAGTTGATTAATTCTGGAAGAATCGATCTTATAATTGAAATGATTGAAGAGTATCTCTCAGAGAACGGAATTAAAACTTTTGGAGAAGGTGGACAATTTGAATCAGATCTTGATGTAGTAAAAGTAAAGATCGGAGAAAAAACATATAAACTTCTATACCTATATTCTGAAGAAGAAAAAGAAACCGGTTTAAAATATGTAGATGATATGGATTCTGATGAAGGTGCTATATTTGATTATTCAGATGATCCTCAGAATCACTTATCCTTCTGAATGAAAGATACCACAATAGCACTTAGAATCCTTTTTATTAATAAAGATGGAGTTGTAATATCAGCACATAATGGAGAACCTCTTTCTGAAAAACTTATAACAGAAGAATCAGAACCTATTTACTGGGTTATAGAATTAAATCAATCAGAGCAAATATCACAAGGTGCCTATACAAATCTCGCACTACACGATGAACCAGAAGCAGAACCTGAAGAAGATGATGATAATTTTGATGAAAAAGAACATCCTGAATTAAAGGTTAATAAGTTATATATTTATGGTTCTAATGGAGAAGTGCAAGGGGAAATAGAATCCGGTTGTAGAATATTTAGTCGTAAAAGTACAGAAGTTATTTTGAGAAAAGCAAAGAAAGCAGCTGTGTCTCAATTAGATAAAGATTATAAAGCTTTAGGACGATACGTATTTAATGAAATAAAAGCACAAGATAATCGTCCGGCAGAGTATGTGTAGAAAAACAAAAGCCCCCTGGTTTAACACCAGAGGGCATATATAGAACTGAGTTGGGTCAACATATTTTAATATAGTACCTAATTCGGTCATTCACATTCTTTCTCCAATCGTTCTAGATACAAAGATAAGCATAATTTTTTAAACATACAAGTAAATTTTATAGAAATAAAATTTGTTTATTTCGAATATTTTTAGTATATTTGCGATTGATTAATACGAAAATAAGAGATTCATACATATTAACAATTTAAAACTATATTTTATATGAAACTTCGTAAATTACAAATGGGTGGCCCAGTAGAGGCTCCAGAAGCAGGTGCTCCAGTAGAAGGTGCACAAGTTGAAGGTGGAATGCCAGCAGAGGGAGGACAAGATCCTCTAATGCAGATTGCTGAAATGTTTATGCAGGGTTTACAAGCACAAGATTGTTCAATGTTAGCTCAAGGCGCACAAATGTTCCTAGAACTTCTTCAACAAGCACAAGGTGCACAAGCACAACCTGTTTTCGGTAAAGGTGGAAAGATCACCTCTTACAGAATGGTTAGAAAGTAATAATTTAAGATTTTAGAAAACTTGACTCGGGATTTGGGACACAAGTCCCGAGTTATTTATATTATAGTACATGAGTCAAGTTAATATTACAAAATTACAAAAAGGTGGGACATTTACTATTGATGGAATTAAATATAAAGCAACTCCAGAATTCGTCAATGCGTTAACAACCCACTTAAGAGATACTGCTGGAACAGATGCGGAAACATTAGCTGGATTGTCTAATGCATTATTAAACGGAGAAGAACTCAGATATGATAGTGCAGCAAATACTATTTCTGGAATGGATGGTATTTGAAGTGGAGTTACAGATAGACAAAATGAATTACGTAAAACTGGATCCAGCAGATGAAGAAAATGATGGGAGGCGCAATTCGATACAGATGCACATCGTTTTAGAAATGCGCTTTCTGCTATAGGATCTTTCCATTATCAGGTACCAAAAACAGATGAAACTCCTGCTAATTTAAGGGACATTTCTAGTGATAAGCAATGGTTTGAATATACTAAAGGTGATGACGGAAAAGAAACATGGAATGATTCTGTGTTCAATGCTTCTTTACTACAAAGAATAGACGATATGACCTCTTATTTGAAAGATCCAGAAGCTGGTAAAAAAGCATATCGTTTAGGTTCAGGTTATACAGACGCTTATATGCAAGCGTTTCAAAATCTTTATAATCAAAAGCCAGAAGAGTGAGATGATAGAATAAATGCAATAAAAGAGCGTTTAAGAAATGGAACATATGATGATGCAGATAGAGCCTTTCTAAAGAATTTCTTTATTGCAAAACCTGATGTGACTCCTGAAGAAGCAGCTGCTGCAAAATTAGCAGCAGATGAGGCTGCTAATAAAAAGAAATGAAACGACGCTGGTCATGGTGGGTTATACGATAGACTTAAAGATGTTGCATACATAGATGATGATGGTACAATAGCTTTAAATCCAGGTGCGTCTTGAGGTTGGAATTTAGGAAATCTTAACGGAAGAAATATATATTTCAATGATGATTTTTATAATTCTGATTATGCAGCAGACGGCACTTTTGATCCACTTAGAAGTTATACATTATATAATAATAAATTATATGCGTTAAATAATCCAAATCTTCCAAGAATTTTAAAGCATTTTAATGAACTAAAAGACGCTGGTGACTGGGAAGGTGCAGATGATATTATAATGACTAGATTTACAGATGCAGCAAGAGAAAATCCAGGAATATTTGCTGCAGATAAATATTCTGAGTTTTTATCCGATCATCCAGAATATAGATTTTCAAACCTTACAGGTTTGTATAACGTAGAAGGTCTTAAACCTGAAGAGCAATTAGTACAGTTATATAATCTTGATCAACCATTAGAAAATAATTCTCCTTATAGAGAATATGCTCCAAAGTATGTAGTATTAGACAATAAAGGTAAATTCTTAAGGAATTATGATAATTTTAATGGAAAAAAGATTAGAGGTGCTTCTGTTAAAAACTTAAATACTTATAATAGAGTTACATCTGAAATGGGTGGAAATCCTGATTATACTGGTAGATATTATAAAGATTTTGTAGATAAAGATAATGAACCTACAGGATATAGAGTTTATTATAATCCAAAATCTCCAAACGATGATGTAATTTTGCACATGCCTGGTATTAATGCTGCTGGTGTAGAGGAAAATCAGGATATTAAAATACCAGCAGAACTTGGAAGAATTCTTGTAAAAAAATTTAACGACCAAGATTTTCTTAAACGACTAATTGGAAATAAACAAAATAAACAAGATTTTCAAAAGTTTATGTCGTCTTTAGTTCAATCTTGATATAGACAAATGGATAATACAGATTGAGGTAGATTAGCATGGAGCGTTCCTTGGTCTGAAACCAATCGTAAAAGATGAAAAGATCTTGGATTTAAAGACGAAGAACTCGATGAAGTGATTAATGCGTGAAAAAACGCAAAGCGAAATCGTGTTTCTGGAAATCGTGAAGAACGTAGAAATAAGTATCTTGTAACAGCACCAAATATCCCTCAAGAGAAGAATGGAGGAGTTATAGAAAAGGATCAATTTGGAGGTGTAGCTGGAGGTTCTACTAAAGTTCAAGCAAATACAAGCGAAAAAGTCGATACTAAAAACAAAAATACTAAAAATGCATCAGGTGCATTAGAATTTAAAGATTGAACTGACGCAGATAAGGCCGATATGTTTGCATTAATTGCTGATTTAAGTTCTCTTGGTTTAGCGATTGCGCCTGGAATGGGAATTGCAGCTGCTGGAACAGGTGCTGTAGGTTCTACTGCAAGACTATATGCTGATTTAAGTCGTGGCACTAAAGGCGCAGGTTTAAATTATTTGTTAAATCTTGGTATGGATGCCGCAACAATAATTCCTGTATTAGGTGCTGGTATAAAAGGTGCAAATATTGCAAAAACTGTTGGAAAAGCGTTGCCAACTATTATAAAAGCTGCATCTGTTTATGGACTTGGTGCAGGAGTTGTAGAAACAGCAAAGAAAATTGCTTCTGGACAGAAATTTACAGTTCGCGATGTTGATATGCTTGTAAATGCACTTACTGCTGGTGTTGGAATTGGAAAATCTGGTGGATTTGGAAGAAGTACAAAGACAACTAAGACAAAGGCATATTCAGAAAACTTTAAGATTGGAGATTCAGATATTACGCTTGATGATGTTGCAATTAAAAAGGTTTTATCTGCTTCCGATCAACCTAAAGCCTTACGCGAAGCTATAAAAGCAAAGGCACCTAATGCCTCTGATAAAGATATTGCCGCTGCAGCAGAATCCTTACTCAAAGAAAAGAAAACACTTTGACAGCGTGTACGTGGTAAAGATGGTGACATTGTGGTTAATGCAAAAAAGAAACCTATTGAAAGCACAACTACTGAACAAGCGAACGGTAATAAATGACACGATTGATGGTATGGTGTTGGAGATAAACAGAATGCGTATAACGCGATGATTTCTGGTGATTTAAGAAAAGCTGTTTCTTCTACTGGAAGAAACCCTTCTTTTGAAAACGTTTATACATCTTCATATGAAGCGGGACCATTAGATAGCGGTTCAGTAATATCAAAAAGTCTAAAATATAATTCTGCTTTTAAACAAAATAGAGATTTATTAAAGCGTCAATCGTTAGCACTTGCTCAGCCAATTATTCCATTAAAGCTTCTTGGATATGAAGACCAACAACCTTCTGGTGCAATTATGCAACCTTTGTTTAAGAAAGGCGGCAAGATTGAGAAAGGTGCTACTGGATTAAAAACGGTAAATCTTTCTGATGATGGATTTACAAATTGGTTTAATCAAAAACAACGTGATGAACAACTTCAATTTGAAAAGACCTTAAATCAACCTCAAACAATCAATATGCCATCTATTTCAGAAGTATATGGAAACGGAGCTTGAAATTTAACTGCAACCAATCCTGCTGATATTGAACACGCTGCTGCAGTAAAAATGCGTGGACAAAGTACACCTCTAGATCGAATAGATGGATCTAAATTAGTTGGATCAATTATCGATACATCTGATAATAAATTAAAACTTGAAGCACAAAAGAGAATGCAAGAAAGGATTACAGAAGGAATTAATTCTCATTCTCAAGGTACATTCTCTGCCGAAAAATATAACCCCGATTTAAATGTTCCACTTAATTGAGCAAGATCACTTTATGCTATGAAGCAAAGTGATAATCAATTAAAGAATTTCTTAAATCGTCCACATTATCAAATGCAGGATGCGTTGTTAAATACTCCTAGATTTGTTAGTAGTGGTAGAGGTGATGCATATAGAGCTTTAGCAAATCAGACTAGAATGTCTAAACCTGTTACTTCAGATTCAATGCAAAACGATTTAATGCAACGTCAACGTCAACAAGACGCATTTAATTATGAAATGCAAGGTACACTTGCGGATTCTGAAGAATTTGGCAAATATTTAGCGGGATTACAAGATTTCTGGAATAACGAACAGTTAAGACATGTTAATGTAGCTAATCAGAATGGACAGCTTCGTTGGCAACACGAACTTGAAAATATTCAAGCAAAGAATGCTAATATTGCTGAAAAATCTAAGTTCTTTGATCAAGCAGCATATGCTACTCAGGATTGATGGAATCGTAATTATCAAACTAGACAACAACTTGAAGGATTACGTGGTTACAATGATCGACTTGAAAAAATTAATAAACAATATGTTCAAAAGATGAATGATTGGAAAACTAAACATGCCGATGATCCAAATGGAGAAGCTGCTGCTCAAGAATTGGCAGGAATTAAAACATGACTTACTTTACAGCAACAAGGTCTTGGAGAATCTACTTTATTTTCGAGTTTGTCTCCAGTATTTAGAAGAGGATTAGATAAGCAAACTCTTAAATCTGGAGGTAAAGTATCATCTGAAGGAAAACGTTCTGCAGTAACTTATTCTAGAGATCCTTATCCAGAGTTATTATTACAAAATGCAAAAGATTCAACAGAAATCGTAAAACAATTAAACGATGCTGTTATTAAATTGCTATTACAAACAAAACCAATAAATGTACATTAAAAGGAAGTATCAAGTGGGGGGTGTGGTTTACACCCCCTATCTTCCTGCTCAAGCTGGTTCTTCTCAAGCAAGTGCTACTACTTCTTCTGGTGGAACATCTTCGAGCAGTTCGCCAGAGAAGATTTCTGGTACGATAAAGAAGGAAATAATTGATTTGCTTAAACAAAACGGATTACCAAGTGATGTTCAAGTTCTATTAAGTGAAGCTAGTAAATTTTTGGAAAAATCGTCTGCTTTAAGCAATTATTCTATTTTTGGAGGAGAAGATGATGATTATTCTTTATCCGATTTAATTAAGATTCAAAAGCTTGTAAACGATGTTAAATATAACGATGGTTTAAGGAACGAAGCTATAAAACAAGTTACTAAAGAAGCAGCTGGATCTGAAGTTGCTATCAATAGCAAAGGTCAGATGTATATTAAAACAGATGAAGGTATCAAACTTATAAATCCAGAGGATTATAAAGGTGGAGCTTTAACTAATGATGAACTTCTTTATTATAGAGAACAACATCCAGATTTAGCGTTTGAAACAGGTATCTTAAATGATTTACAGAACACAATTGGAATGAAATCCATTACTGATTATCTTAGAGAAACAATAAAAGCATTTGGTACAGATGAGTATGGTGGATATACTACTAAAAGTGATTCTGTTAACAGAGGTTTAAATTTATTAACACAAGCTGGTCCTGATGGATATTATAAATTCGACACTAAAGATCAAATGCGTGATATTAACGCGGCTCTAAGATTTTTATATGATGGACTCTCAAATAATGCCCAAAATCTATTAAGAGCTAAAACCGCAGCGGAAGGAGGAGATCCTAATAATAAAGATGATGTAACTCGTTTACTACAACACGCCTTGTATATATATCCTAGTTACGAGAGAAAAGTTGATTTTGACAAAACAGCTACCGAATTTGATCCTTATCAAACTGGAAAGAAAGGTGGAAGTGGTACAGAACAATTAACACAAGGTACACTTCCTGATGAAATCAATAGAGGTCATTTACAGCAAATAACAGCATATATCAGCCCTATTGCAGAACGTGTTTCTGATACAGCCCAAATGGCGATTGCGGCTTGAAACGCTGGTCCTTTAAGCGATAAAGATAAAAAAGGATTATATAGAAATAATTTGGAAGTATTATTACCTCAAGTTTATGGTTTACGCGGAGCTAATTTAGGACAAATTACATTTGGAAATCAAGTTGTTGATCCAAATCAAAAAAGTGCTATTGTTTGAGATGGTAGTAGTCAGTTGACAAGAGTTGCTCTTCCTAAAAAAATATCAGAAAATGGATATACTACTCCTGATTTTTCTGCATTAACGAGATTTAATGAAGTTCAAGCATATATTGCTGACCATCCTGGTATTTCAAAATTAGAAGTAAAAGATATGCTAGGAAACTTATTAAATGACGTTATTATAAATGATAATGGAACTATTCAATTTAAACCTGAAAAAATGGGATTCTTCTTATCGTTTGCAGGATATGCAAGTAAAGATAATATTAAAATTGAAGATGCATCCAAACCATTCCTATATAGATTAACTCGTCAAGAAGCAAGAGCGTTAAAAGATGAATACAACAAATTAGTTCAATACGGAAAATTAGATCCTGCAAAAAAGGAAACTAAATCTCATTCTTATAAAAGTTCTCAACCTAATGATTTTTATTATGGAAACATATATGTTCCGATTTTAGATTCTACACAAGGATTTATGATGTCAAATGATCAATTTTATGTAAAGGATACTTTTAGAGATGTTCCTGAAAAAGCTTATCTTAGTGAAATAACTCAAAGTATAAGCACAAACGATCAATGAATTAAAAATTTCTAAATTATGGCAGATAAGAAAAACGATATGTTAGCAGTAATGCTAAATCAACCAGAGGCTACATATGAAGATATGTTACTACATGGTGTTACTGCAGATAATACTGGGCTTAAAGATAAAAGTTATTATAAAGACTTAGATGTAATTCAAAATAATTCTATATTTAAAAACGAATATGGGAAATTTGATGAAACAAAGTTTGATAACTTTTATGAAAGTGTTCAATCTGCTTATAATACTTTTTCAAATAACGATTATGAGAAAAAAGTAATTGAAAGTTTAGAAAAAGATCCTCTAGATTGAACACAACCTTTTAAAACAGACGTTAAAGATGTAAGTGCAATTGTATATAAAGGTAGTGGTGATTTTGGAAGACGTTCTAAAGGTATAACTGGAATTGGTTCTATCGGTAGTCCTGTATTTAGTATGCGAGAAATTGCACAAGCAAATGAGGCAAAGGATGAAAACGGAAACGGTCTTGGTTGAGCACCAAATAATCATAGATGGATAAAGTCAATTTTTGATCCAACTCTTGTATTAGCAACATACGACGAAGATGGAACTCATTTAGAAAACGGAGTTGAAGTAAAGCATAGAAAGGGTGATTTTAAATTAAACGAAAACGGAGATCCTTTTTATGAAAACCTTGGAAATAGAGATCCATATGGTAAAGAAGTCTTACGATGAACTGACACATTAACGGTAGATGGTACCCCTATTAATAAATGAGACTTTTTAGATAGTGATGGCTTAGATAAGAGTATCACTAAAACAATTATGCAAACAGTTGCATATGTTGCACCATTATTAATTCCTGGAACACAAGTTGTTTGAGGAACTATTGGAATGGCAGGAGGTCTTGCTTCTGCATTGCCAACTTTACTCAAAGGTATAAACGGAATTATTGGAAATAACGATAGTGACTTTGGAAGAACTTTAACTAAAGCGGAAGGATGATTAAAAAGATGAAGCCCTACACAATCGGATGCAGGAAAAGGTAAATTTATGTCATGAGAAAATTTTGGAGAAATTATTAGATCAAGTTCTATCCAATTATTCTCACAACGTAGAGTCGCAGAATTATCTCGTCTTCTATTAAAAGGAGGAGATACCTTCCAAAATACAAATATCGGACAAAAGCTTTCATTAGCTTATATGGCATTAACATCATCTCAAGATTCTTATAGTATGTTTAAAGAATCTGGAGCAAATGACGCTGTTGCAGGTATTGGAATGCTTGCTACAATGGGTGCGTTATATGAGTTAATGAATTTGGACTATTTCAAAGATGCGTTATTCAAAGGATCTTGATTAGACGAATCTGAAGCAAATAATATCATAAAGAACTACTCTAGAGATAATATAGCTCGTCTAGCTGAAGCTGAAACTGGAAAAAATATCAACGATTTAGTAAAAGTTTCCCATGAAGAAGCGGCAAATCTTTTTATGCGTATAAAAAATGGAGTAAAAAAAGGATGAACTTCGTTTGTAAAATCTAGTGCATCTGGTACTCCAAAAGATTTAACTGTCGCAAAATCTGCAGTAGAAGGCGGTAAAAATGCTGGAGCAAGAAAAGCGTTATCTACATTTAATGTTATTCTAAATCGATCGGTAAACGAAGGTGTAGAAGAAACTATGGAAGAAGTTGCGCAAGATCTTATAAAAGGTGTATTTGCAGGAGCAGAAGCTTTGGGTATAAACATGACTGATTCGAGAGACACAAACCTTGATTTTGGATGATCTTTCGGTGAAGCCATGCAAAGATATCTTACATCATTTGGAGGTGGTTTCTTTGGAGGTGCTGTATTTGAAGGAATTACACAATATGAAAACGCTATTTATAATCGTCTAAATGTTTCTGATTTAAATGATACAAGTGAACAATTATTATTTTTAGTTTTAAGCGGAAAAGGTAACGAAATTAAAGAACGTGCTAAAATATTTAGAGATAGAGAATTACTTGGAAATAAAAATTTATCAGTAAAAAATTTTACAAAAGACGATAAAGGTAATATACGATTTGCTGAAGCAAAAGGCGACGATAATCAAAACGAATTTGCATATCAATTAATTACGCATGAAGTTGATAGGTTAGAAAAAATACTTTCCGATGTAGGTATTACTGGGAATAGCGTACAAAGGTGGTTAATAGAATTTGCAGGAAATGTTGATAAATTAGAGCACTCATTAGACAACCCTATTACAGCAGCAATTAAAAAACTTGGAATGCATACAACCTTTATGGATGATTTGGTTGACCTAAGTAAAAAATTAGTTAGCATTGAAAGCCAAATTGATAGTTTAAAACCAAAAAGGGATTCTGCAAATGATTCTGAAAATTCTGAATCTCAAGAATTAAAGAATTTACAAAAGTTAAAATCTCAATTAATTGCAGAGAAAGATGCATTCTTTAATCACGAAAACGATAGGGAATATATTCAGCAAGCAATGTATATATCAGACTCACGATTGCAAAGAAAAACTCTTGCAACTGTGTTAGACGAGGATATCACACTAACTCCATATAGTGAAGAAGATTATGCGTTGACTGGAGATACTGGTTTTGCTAATTATATGTGACTTAGATATCATAAAAAATTAAATGATTTATCTGAGTTAGAAAAGGAGTTCTATAAAAAAGAATATGATGCATTTGCATCAAATCCAGACAACATTTCTGATATTCAAAATGTAGGAAAAACATTATTTCAAATTTATAAAAGCGTAAATGAACATTACGCTCCAAAGTTAATCGAAGCTGAAGCAACTTTAAAAGATACTGTTTCGAATCCAGTATATAAACATCTTGTTCAATTTAAATCAGCAGAATATCAACAATATCTTGTTGCAAAATCTGCATTAGATGATTTAAATTTACAAATAAAGGTAGACGAAGGTAAATTAGCAACATTAACTCCGGATTCAGATGAATATATTGAACTAGCAGCTCGTATTGAAACAGAACAAAGCCAAAGAGATGAAGCGGAACTTATAATTGAAAACTACGAAGCTTTATATGATCCAATCAAAGATATATTAACAGATGTTCCTACAGCAGAAGGTGTTCAGATTAAAAACAGTATTCAAGATTCAATACTTGCTATAAAAGATTTTAAAGAAATCATAAATAATCCAGATGTATCGGAAGAATTAAAAACTGAAGCAAGATTAGGTTTAAGAACTAGATTTAAGACAATCACTGATTCTGTACTAAAATATTTTAATACGTTACAAAATAATAATACCTTAGCTGGAAATACAGGAGACTTGTTATTAAGAAATGTAATGAAATACGCAGATGAAGTATCTGATGTATATAAATCGTTATTATCTAGTTCAGACTCTGATATAAGTGATTTATTTGGATTTTCGAATTACAGTTATGAGATTGAACCAGTAAGCGTATCTCTTTTAAAAGATGCATTAAAATCTGGAGATATAAATGCTTATAAGGAAGCTCTTGATGGTGTACGTGATAAATTTGGTTCGGATACAAGAATTGCGATGGATGATGCGTCCGATGAACAAATCGCAGAAGAACGTGAAAAAGCCATAGACACTCTTCAGAAATCATTATTTGGGGAAAATCTTGAAAAGTTCTTTGAAAAAGTCGATCAGTCTATGAAGTCAATTAAAACTTATGGATTGATTGATTTATTAGAAGACATGCAAATTGGAGTAGGCGACGATGTTCGTCCATTACTACAATTAATTGATGAAAATAAGAAATCACTTTTAGGCTCTACCGATTTATCAGAATTTAGTTTACAGCCAAATGCAGAAACTGCTTTAAAAAAGGCAAGATCTATGATATCTTTTGCTATATTGGCAATAGAGGCAGCATATAATGGATACAATGAAACGGTTAATGCATTACCTAAGACAAGCAAAGATGTTGAATTAGCTGTAATTACAGAAAATACAAAGAATCGACTTGTGGAAGAAATTAAATATACTATGGGTGTTATTAACACCATGTTGGAGATAAATGAAAACAATGTTAATTCTAAAAAAGCATATGCTCAAAAGGCGGAAGCATTCTTCCATAAGAATTTAATGGATTCTCTTTTAAACGGAGAAACTGATAATCCGGAAACTTGGCTTGGAAAATTTAATGATAAATTTCATGTAAATCTTAAGGACATTTGAGAGCAAGCTGGTTCTGATACGAGTGTTACTGTTGATAATTCAACATTAACTACTGATAATTATTCTGAATTTAAAAAGCGATTTGTTAGATTCTGACAATTACTTAGAACTAAGTTATTAGAAGAACATACTGAATCAGAAATAGGAACTCTTTTAGGCGAACTATTAGATGGAACTGCAAAGTTAGGACAATATGGAGAAATAAAGACTGAAGATGACAGTAATGGATTAACTAATCTTGGAATTGTTGTTTGTGCAGGTATCTTCTTAAACGAAGATTATGGTGACTTCTTCTTACGTTATATGGCTGAGCAAGAAGAAAAAGATTATCCATATATGCCTTTTATGCAACAAGAACTTGCTATACACGCTTCATATGAGTTTGCAATCTCTGGAGAAAATTCAATTCTTACACAAATAGCGAATGCTATAAATGATAAAAAAGTTGAATTAAAAAGCGGAGTTGAGAATAAAGATAAAATTGAGGAAAGATGAAATAAACTAAAACTTCTTAATCAATTATTCTTCATTCAGGGTGGAACAGGTGCCGGAAAAACTTCTGCTACATCTTTACTAACTTATAGATTATTAAAGAAAAGAAATGGAGATTCTGATTGAAAACCGTTAATTCTTGCGCCTACAACTAATCAAGTAGAACCGTATTTAAAAACTCTGGGATTAGATCCTAAATACGAGGATAAATCTACATTTTCAGATTTCATTGCTAAATTAGTTAAAGGTTTAGATGAATATAAAGATATTAATTTTTATAGTCTAGACAAAGATAGTATTGATGCAAACATAAGAGTTAAAATCTTTGAAGATGATTCATTAGATACAGAACTTTCTACTGATTTTATAGAACAATTAAAAAGTACGTTTGAAAAAGACTCTTTAAAAGGACAATTTATTTTCGCAGATGAATGTCAATTTTTAAATGTCGCTTGTTTACAGATATTAAACGCTTTTGCAGAAGTAACTGGAGCAAAAGTATTGATGTATGGAGATAAAAAGCAAAACGGTGCATTCTATAAAAAAGACGGAAATTCAATTGAGAGTTCGATTGCAGATGCTTTGGTTTTATCGTGTCCTTCGTTAGGAGAAAGTCTAAGATTTGCAAATATCGCTAAAGAGCGTAATTATAAAGCTATAAAAAATGTTCTTCAGGAAATTGAAAATAAAGTTGCTGAAAAATATACAAAGAGTTATGAACAAATAGCAAGTATCGCAAAAGATGTAGTTACTACTCGTAATAATCAGAATCTAGGTGTATCTTTTGTACATTATGAATCAGATGACACATTTGTTGGAGAAAAATCTATTTCTAATTCAGAAATAGATAAATATTTTGAAAAATTTAAATCGTTATCTGCGAAATTGCATGAAGGTAAATCCCGAATTTGTATAATTACAGACGATAAAACAAAATATTTAGATAAACAATCTGAAGGAGTTGATGTTTTAAGTCCTGCGGAAGTACAAGGACGAGAATACGATTATGTATTGATTGATAAACCTTTTGATGATTCAAATTTATACAGTGCCTATAAAGATGTATATACCTTAATGGGAAGATCTAAATATGGAACTGTATTTACATCTAATTTAAATGATTTAAATATTAAATTTTCTCCAAAGGGTGATAAAGCGTTATCTAATGAAATAAATAATGAAGTATCTTTTGCCAAATATGCAGAATGAAAAGGCAAGATGTTTATTGCAGTTAAAGAAATACTAAAGCCTAAAGAATCTGATGAAAAAGCTAAAGATGAAGAAAAACCTAAAGAGGGAGAAAAACCTAAAGAAAAATCTTCTGAAGAAATTCTTGATTTTGTAGAAGAAGCTCCAATAGATGGTGCTAATTCTGGAGAAGAAGCTTCTTTCAAAACAGAAGGTGTTGAATCTAAAAATGAGAAATCTAAAAAAACAAGTGATTTTGAAGAGAGTGTTAGTAATCTACGCAAAAAAGTAATTGATGATTTAAAAGTCAATGATAAAGTTGCATATAACTGAAACGATTTTGTAGATTTTGCAGAAAACCGTTTATTAAACGTTGAAGGATTATCTTCTGATGGACGTACTTGTGGAAACGCTTATTCAATACTATCAAGTATGGAAAAAATTCCAAACGCAACATCACTTATAACATTCTTTAGAAAGTTTGCATCTGCTGTTGTTTACAATATGGAGATTCAACCACATCATGTTATTACATTTACTCGTCAATTAGGCATTGATAGAAAAGTTGTTACTGAATTAGTTTCATCGTGAAACAATGAAATTAAAAATGGAAAACATACATTTGTATCGTATGCGTTTGCTGATGGAAAATCTGTAGTTTATTGAAAGACAACTGTTGATGGGAAAATTAAACTTATTCCCGTATCTTTAATAAATGGAACATTAACTGGAAAAGCAACACTTTCTGGAAGAGAAAAACTATTCACAAAAGCTGACGAATTTAGATTAATTAAAGGCTTAGAAAGTGACACATGCTTGAGAATTGATCAATTAGAGTCGTCAGTTGGAACAGTATCTCAACTAAAGATTTTAACTCCATTTAATGTGAAATTTAAAGCTAACGATTATCCTGCTGGACTTGAAGCTTTAAATGGAACGTTAAACGAAGGTTTTATTAAAAATAATTCAGGACATGGTTTTGTTTTATTTAGCGATTGTGAAATATTAGAAAATTCTGATTTTGAAAAAGTATTCAATTTTAAGAAAGATAAAGATGGAGAATATCTTTATACATTAAATGCGAAATCTTTAAATGTTCAAAAGATAGAAGACGAAGATTCAAAATTTAATAATACAGTTATAACTGCTGATATAAATGGTGCACAAGTACCAATGGTGTCAATTAATCCACATCGTTATGTGGATCTAGAAACATTATACAATATTGCGAACATCGCTAGATTTGCGGCAAATCAAATTGCATGACAAAATTTAAGTGACACTCAACGAGCATTAATTGGAGAGGAAAGTAGAAAGAAAGCTGAAGAGTTTATATCTACATATCTTGGTAAATTTGAACTTGAAGATACATCTACAAGCATGGCAGGGAAAAACAGAGAAGCCAATGCTAAAAACAAACGCAAATTAAAATATGATTATCGTTTGTTATCAATGAAAGCCACATATAATTTATTAGGATGTTGTTCTGCAGCATTTTATCAAGCAGATCAAGATAATGGAAGCTCGTTATTTAATGCATTTAGTACAGGATTAATTGAAGTTGCGTTATCTAAACAAACTCAACCAAGTCGGGCAGGAATTAGATACAAACAAGGTTTTCTTTTAAATGTTGGAAATAACCATTATTTTGTTACAGGTGAAACTGAAGATGGAAAAATTTGTAACATTCGTTGTTCTAAATTAAATTATAGTAAAGGTGTATTTACATTCCAAGAAAAGAGTAGACCTATTGTGTTAAAAGGTCTTAAACCTTCTGAACTTAATCTTCTTGATATTATTTCATCAATTGATTCCAAATTAACCGAGGAAGAAATTATTACGAAACTTGGTTCAGGCTCTATTCAGGTACAATTTTTGCAACACGCGACTTCTCCTGATGGTGATTTCTTATTTACAAATGATGATTATAATGTGGTTTGTGGATTATTCCATATTGTATCTAAAGCTAAATCTAAGAATCCGAATATATATGGAACATTAGAAAAATATATTAAAACATATAATACGTTTAAAGATGGATTTACGCTTAATGAAAATAGAAAAATTAGTACAGAAGAAGAAGAAAAGCGAAAAAATATTGGATGAGCTAGTTCTAAAACTGAGAGAAGCGAATTATTAAAGAGTAACGTTCGTAAAGTAGAAGGTTCTATATGAACTGTCGATAGATCTAAGTTTGATTCTAATCTAGGTTCTGACATCCCTGTCGATATTTTCAGCGATACACCTTCTACACAAGAACGCGAGTTTCTTTTTGAAGAAAGTGGATTAAAGTGGGAGAATGGAAATGTTTGAATGCCTAATGCACGAATTGATGATAAATGATTAGCTAAATTCACAGAAGAAAGTACATTTACACATAATGGAAAACCTGTAACAAAAGCCAGATTAAATTCTGTAAATTTTGCATCTGGAAAAATTGAATTTACTGTCGGACTTACAAAAATACAAGGTAATCTTAAAAAGAACGAAGTTGATGAATCTTATCCAACTGTCGATCAACTTAGTGGTGGACAAGTAAAAGTTCCTTTACACGAATATAATGGTGTAAAATATAGAATTGCTGGTGGAAAAGTAATGGTGGGTTCTTCAGAATTAAAGCCATTAATGCAAATAGACGATCAGGTTGTTTATTCTGATGGAAATCGAGCGGTTTTAATTAAATCTGGTACTCTTGCAACAAATGATGTTTCTATGAACGTTCCGGTGGTAAAAAATATCGCTCCTGATATATGAGAGGATCTTGATGGCAACCTCTATACAAGTGTAGAAAAATTAGGAAAAATCTCGGATTATTCAGAAAATATGCTTATCTTTGCAAATGGAAAATCTATCGAATATGAAAAAATTCCAGAAGATAGAATTCCTCAAAGCATTAAAGAAAAACATATTCCAGGACAATCTAATCCAATCAGTAAACCTGCAAGAAAATTTGGAGAAAAGCCAGAATCATTTGTAAAACGTAATGGATTTGCACATAAAGATAATGGAGGATGAACTGTATTTTTTGGTAAATCATGAATTGTAAATGGAGCGTGATTATATAATAACACTCAAGAATATGATGGAGGAGATGGAAGATTTGTTGTAGTAGGCCATCGTGATAATAAAATCATTGTAGCTGATGAAAGGATTTATACGTTAAATAACAACGTTCAAGTCCCAGAATTATCTGTTGATAATGGACTTAAATTATATTTTAAATCAGTATTGAATCAATATGGTTTATTAAATGATGAGTCTAATGAAATAATTGATGCAATTAATGTAGATTCTGTTGATATAGACACAGATAATTTAGAAGCATGATTAAACAATAAAGGCTATCAAGCAGAATTATCAGATGAAGTAGAATTATTACTCTCTAAGATGGATATCAACGAACTTGCAATTCAAAAATATGTAAATACGGCAAAACTAAAAGGATTTAGTATATATAATTCTGTGCAAGATGTTATATATGCGTCTGGATTAGATGAAAGCGGGGAATCTATGTCTATTTATGCTGTTAATGGACATGCATCTGAAGGGTATTCATATGATAAAGCATATGTTACGTTAGATAATTGAATTAATGATAATTCATCATTAAATAATCATCCTATAATTACTGCTTTAAATGGATTAAAAAACAATCTTTTAGATTCATCATTGTTACAGTCTGTAATTGATTTCTTAGATTCAGATGAAGCTATGGATCTAATCTCAGATGAAGCTTATAATGATTTTATGGAAAACGTATATATACCATTAAGATCAATTCAAAAACTTATAGAAAATTTAAGAAACGATAAAACTAATTGTGAATGGCATGCATAAATGTTAAATCCACATCTGATGCTATTAGAGCTGTTACGGATGCTTTCCGTAATGGCTCTAATTGGCAAGATGCTTTAGAAGGATTATCTGAAAACAGTTTGGAATTGTTAAAAGCAAAAATCAATGACTTTTTAACAAATTTCGAAGCCTCCGTTGGAATGAAATATGATGCGTTTATTTCTGCAGGAGGAACAAGAAGTTTCTTTAGAAGTTGAAAATCTATAGAAACGGCACTTTTAAATGAATTTAAAGATAGAATCGAAAATCCATATGCTGAGATCGATAAAACGACAAATGACATTAAATTGGAATTTGGAAGTAATGATCCCGGAGGATACGATCGTGTCAATAATAATTTTAGATCAAAAATAGCAGATGCTGCCATTATTCACATAGAAAGAGATGGAGATTTAGTATTAAATATAACATCTCCATTAACAGGAAATGATGCAGATAGAAATGAAACTTTAAATAGAAACATTCACGCATTTAAAATAAAATTATTAAAAGATATACAAGATTATGTTGATTTTAATATCGATTATGATTTTAATTTAAATGATGCATCTTTTACTAAACAAATTATTACAGCTCTTACGTTATTTGAATATAAATTTGCATCTGATAACGAATCAGGAGAAATAAAAAATAAAGCACATGATGCATATGTGGCATTAAAATATTTTGATGTATTTCTAAAAGATTTAGATTTTGTTGACACTGTAGAATCTTATAAGAAATCGTCAGGATATGGAACTAGAATGTACGAATATGTAGGTCCAAACACATATCTTCCTTCTCATTTTGGAGAAAAAGATAAGATTCAAGAAGCTACTGTATTTGATAATGCTATCATTTCTTTAATCTTTGATAATGTTCCAGAATTAAGTAGAGATTATGATGGATTTTATAGAATCAATAAACAAGTATCTGTTGGAAGTGGAGCGTTTTTAGGATTGATGTGTAATTTTAAACGTTGGCTTTGTTCTGAGGTTGCACCAAATGATGAAAACTATCCTAATAGTGAACTATTGAGACTTTTTGATTCTGATGGATTACTTAATAAATTAAGAGAATATATTGACTTACATTCACAGCCCACAGCTGATTTTATAAAATATAAAACAAAATATCCAAATAAATTAGAAACAATTTATGCGATATTAAACTCTAATCTAGATACTAATACAAAAGAAACTATCTGAAAGCATGTGTTAACAAATGAACCAATGCAATATGTAATGTATCTAGAGAAAGATGGAAGAATCCATAGACAAGAGGGAAAACAAAATCTAATTAGTCTTCAAGAAATAAAAATTCTTGACAGAATTAGAAATGCCGTTTTTGAAAATACAGTATTAAATCCAGACAATTTCAAAATATTATGTCAGAAATATGGTATTGAAATTAACGGCAGAACTATAATATTCGGTAAATCTGATGCAAATCCGAAAGGATTATATAGAATGAAGTTAACTGGTGATAATAAAATAAATCTTGAATTTTATTACGCCAAATACGATTATTGAGCAGATCGAGATACCGGTAATAGTATTCGTAATGGTAAAAATGTTACTACACTTGAAGATATTGATGTTGATGAGGTTAATGCATATGCAAAACCGTTAATTGAAACATTATTAGGAATCGTTCCAGATGGATGGCAACAATTTACAAATACTAAAAATCTATTAGATTTATATGCTCAAGCAATTGGAGCAACATTATTGGCTATTAATGGTACAGGTGGTTTTGAATTTGAAAGAATTGGTGCAGATAGAGTTAAGTATTTAAAAACAAATCATAATGCATTTAAAGGCGATAGTATTCGAAATTTAGCTGAAATGTTTGCATCGGTGTATGGTGCTGACGTAACAGTAACAATGCAAAATTTAAATGGAGATTCGTTACCTGCATTTAGTTTAACGTCTTTAATTCACAATCATAAAACGTTAAGAAACAAATTAAAGTTCGAAGCTAAAAGTAAAGATATTAGAAATGCTTTTGATACAAATTTTGTATATTCTAATTATTTAAAAGTAGGTGCTCCATTTGTTAGACGTGATTCTCAAATTTCTGGGGAAAATACGCAATCTTCACAATATTCTGAAAATGAAGTAACATATTTAGGAATAATGTGCGATTATTATGAATCTTTATTCGACTCTAAAAATGATAGTATTTTCTTTCAGAATACTACTAACTCTGATAAAGGAACTCACTGGATAATTCCGTATGCTAAAAATATAGTATTAGGTTCTAACGACGATGGAGAAATTGTAACATTAGAACAAGCGTTACAAGGTATAATTAAGGGCGAAAGTTCTAATTATTACCAGAATCTAATTCTAGATACTTTATATGAATGTCGTAGAGGAGAGTATTTAGCAATTGCTAAAAATCTAATTAAAGATTATGATTTAGTATTTGGATGAAATCTTTCTGATGAACCTATATTAGATGCTATTAGTGAAATTGTAAATTATCTCAGAAATCATAAAATTAGTGATGTTAAAAAAGAATTTCAAAAAGCAGGTATAGAATGAGTATACAACTTACATTTCACTAAAAATGGAACGTTTAATTATTCTTTATTAGATGAACTTACATTATATTGCGGTGATTCTGATTCTGTTTTTAAATCAAGAATGAATGCACAATTAAATTATTTTATTACTGATTTAAAAAACGAAGGTTTCGAATTAAACGTATATGATGATAGAAATGTTGCTGAATTATTATCAAGACTTCCAAATGAAGGTAAAGATTGAATCGACACTAAAACTGGAAACGTTTTATTATCTGTAAACGGACAAGCTAATCCATTTTTAAAATCTTATTTTCTAGCAGATGTACTATGTTCTACAGAATTTAATAAAATGACAACTGGTTTTTATTGAATACATGATGGAAAATACGAACCTTCTATTGAAAACGGAGATTTTGAAATAGTAAACGGAGCCTATGTAACATGAGATAATAAACCTGCAAAATATGATAAAAGATTACGGCGCTTCTTTATAGAAGATAAGGAAACTAGAACTATAATTTATATAGATCCTTCAGAATTACGCTTAAGTGAAGACTTCTTTATTCATGATGCTGCAAAAAGATTAGCTGCTTCTTATAAAAGAACTGTTATTAATGGCGCATCAATTGAACGTTATACGCCAAAAGATAAAGGTATTGGAGAAGAGTTTACATATATTGCTGTTAGTGATATTCCTGGCACAGTATGAAACATGTTAGGAGAGCAAAATAAGAAACTTGATTCTATGGACGGTTCTGCACTTGTTCATCCTGTATTTGCTATGCTTTGTGGGTGATCCTCTTTAAGTGGAAAAGTTACATATGACAATAAAACAATTTGTGGGGATTTATCTGCAAAATTTGGACTTCCAACTCTATTTAAATGAGCAGAATTTGGATTAACAAATTATCGCCGTAGAATGGGATATATGTCAGATGCATCAGCAGAACATGCTTATGAACTAATGTCATCTGTTGCATTAAATCAATATATTCCACTTGAGCGATATTATAAATTTAGTAGAAACAGTAATGCTGGTGCTGAAAAATTCTATAAAAAGGATCCATTTACTAATAAAATCTATTTAATTCATAATCTTACAACTTCTCCAAAAGTAATAAAGGATGAAAACGGGTACGATATTACTATAACAGAATGTACTTATTCATTATCTGAAGTTGATAAAAATGGAAATATTATAGGTAACGCTAATCGTATAACTAGAGATGTTAATTCATTATACGATATTGATCAGATTTTAGGTGGTGCTTATAATATGCATCTTGGACAAAATGGACTTGAATACTATGACGGAAACGTTAGTGTTCTCGCTAATATTGTTTGTGATGAAAGCATAAAAGATAAAGCAGTTGCTTATATTGTTAATAATTCTGCAATGAAAGTTGGAAACAGAAATATTAACTCTAGCGACATCTTTAATCGTGGATTCGGAAAAGCTCCTAATGGTAGAATTGACATGTCAAACGTCATGGTATCTACATGTTCTACATTTAATCTTGGAAAACAAATGGATCCAGATCACGAACTAGAATTTGCAGAAGTTAGTGAGATGTCTCAGATGATTTCTGCTTTAATTCAAGGTGGACATTTTACTAAACTTGTTAATCAAATTTATGAAGAGATCGGAAAAGTTGCTGCCCAATCAATGCATTTAACATTAGACGCATTAAATAATGATGATGAAGAAGTTGTTTATAAACTTCTTGGAGAAAGTTTAATGAGTGCGTTTGAAACTGGAAATAGAAATACTACTGGTTTAGCACAATCTTTCTTGATTAAAGCAACAATGGCTCTTAAAGATAGTAACATTAAATATGAAATTCCTTTTTCTGGTCCAACTATAAATCCAACATTTATATCTGATGTTGTTTCTACAATAAATAAAAAAGGTATTCGTAGAAAATATTCTGGTATAGCTTCTGTTTTAATTCCGTCTCATGACATGATTCAGGTATTTCGACTTGGAAATAGAACTATGATGTTTGACGAAGCAGCTGTAGAAATAACAAAAATGTGTCCTAGAAAAAATGTTGATGCATATGAAAATGTTGAAGATGAAATCGCTGCTAATCGGGAACACTTTGAGAAATTACTGACAGATGTTGAATACGCTAAAGAACATAATGCATTAATTCCATATGAAGTTGAAGATCTCGATGGAAATGTTCTTTCATATAAACCTGATATGGAAGACACTGTTGTAATTGAAACAATTGATGATTTTGGACAAGTTGTTAGCACTAAAGTTGTAAAATTAGATAATTATGATGATTTTGATGAAATCCGTAATTTAAGAGACTTTGCACACACTAGAATTTATAATTGATTTGTTCGTCCAAAGAATTTACGTCAATTAGATGCAACAATTACTTTAGAAAACGGTGAGAAGTTTTCAATATATGATTTCGATAGTGTTCGTTCTTTACATTACTTAAGACAATTAAAGGAACTTCGTAAGAATTTAAAAACAAGTTCTATTGGAATAACAGATGCTAGAAAAATAAAAACCATTCAATTTGCATTAAATAGAGCTGGAATTAATTGAGATGGTGTATCAAAGATTCCTCAAGATTTAAGTCAATGAGAAAGACTTTTAAAACTACAAGTTAAACAAGATCTTACAAATCTTGATACAAAATCAACCATTGAATATCAAACGGCTTTTGCTCATGGTGAAGAAATATTAGATCTTACTCCAAAAAAAGTTATTGATGTAAATATTCGGCATGCAGAAATGATAATGGGTCGTTTACATGCAGCGGAACTTGGATTAAAAGAAGGCGATAGTATTAATGAGATCAGAACTAGAAAAGATGAATTCTTTAGAGAACGTTTAGAAGGGCAACAAACAATTGTAACAGCAAAAAATGTTTATGATTATGCTGTAACAACTTCTACTGGCCACACAATATATGTTGCTATTAGGGGTAATCATAGTAAAAAAGATTTAGCTCCATATCATGTTGAAAATAAATCTTTTACACATAATGATTCTGGTTTATGGTATAATAATGATGAACAAATTTGTGATAAAATATCTGATAATTGTAAAGTGGTTTCGATTCAAAATGATATGAAACAGGTTTGTCCTTTCATTATTGTTGATTCTGAAGAAGAAGCAGATATCCTATTTTCTGGAGAAGGTGTAAATTTTGTTAATTATAACATTAATTCTAATAACATAAAAGCAGCTGTAAAACGTATATTTGGAGATAATCCGAATGTTCAATTATGATCTGGAAAAAGTAAAATAATTTTAACTCAAAAAGTTATTGATAATTTTGACTCGCTTTCTGATGTAGAAAAAACAAATTACATTAGTGCCATTAACGAACGAGTAAGAATGATAAATGATTCTAAATTAGATCGTCTTGCGCATCAACGTTATTTAGCATTTGAACAACAACTTCATTATGTTGGAGCACGTATTCCTACACAATCGATGCAATCGTTCCAAAGACTTGAATTAATAGGTTTTTCAGACAGCTTAAAGAATGAAGTTTATGTACCAAAAGTTCAGACATGATTACAAGGTAGTGACTTTGATATTGATAAATTATATATCATGAGCTATAAGTTATCTCGTGATGGTAAATTACCAACATTCTCAAAATTAGCTGGAGAATCTAAGTTAAACTCATTAGAACCTGTATTAAAGCTAATGAGTCCTAATGGAAAAGTCTATACTGAACTTTCTAATCTAAACCAACTATCGCTTGGAACTTTCTCTGTTTCCGAAAATATATCATTAACTAAACATAGTAATGGTGTACAAAAGGCATATCAAATAAAAGACGAAATAACTGGCAATTTCTTACGTTTTTTACAAGATGGTTCTACATTTTATCTTGTAGAAGCTTCTGAAAATCTAGGAAAGATTTCTGGTACAAGATTATTAAAAGGATTTATTGATATAATGCCTGAGCAAGCAACTTTATCTGATAATAATCAAGAATGGAGTCAATTCTTTTTAAATATTGCTTTACGTTCTGGTAAAATTGTAAAAAATACCGATGGTATTATATTTAAAACAGGGAATCAAGATTCGTCTTTTGTATACACTGTATCTAATGCAGAGGTTCAAGCTGCTATAAATATGACAGATCTTACAGTATTTAATCGTATAATGTCATCTGGAAGTACATCTGTAAGATTTGATGATGATGTTCAGAATCTATCAAAAGAAGAATTTTTTAGATTATTAAATTTACATACACAAGGAAAAGGTAATTTTACATATTCTGTTGGAGAAAATTCTAATATTGATTCTGATACATTAGATAAAATTTTTAAGGGAAGTCAGAATGAAACACAAGCTGTATTAAAACGAAAAGATAAACATATTATCTTCTCACGTGATACAAACTTAAATGATATTGATAAATTTAGAACAATCATTCAAAATAGACAAGCAAATGTAAAAATTGTTGATAAAACTGGAGCTTTACAAAATTCAGTATTATCTGGAATTTTAGATCTATTGAATAAAACTACTATCTTACCATATGGTCATAATCCTATCACAATGGACGACTTAAAAGATTTAATAGATGCGGATCCTACTGAAATGAGAATGAGTATGGATAACCCATTTGTTAAATTTATGATGCAAGTTCAAAATATGGTAGGTAAAGAAGTTATTGGTATTACAGCTGTTTCAATGAAAGTATTCTTTGCAGCAAGTACTTATATGAACACAGAATTAGATGCAGCTGTTGAAGCTTACAAAGATGGAGATGATGATAATTTTGCTAGACATTTGATTAATATTCTTTTTGTAGATAGGAGTTCTGGAAAACCTGCAATAAATACTATGGCGAATCTAAATCTTCAACCATTAATTGATTTAATTGGAAAAGAAGACGTTCTTATACCATATATTTCTGTTGTTAGCAAACAAGAACAAGCAAGATTAGCTCCTGCAATAACACGTCATTTAAAGAATGGAAAAATTAGTTTAAGATCATTGCTTTATTCAGTTGGCTCAGATGGTAAGACTTTAATAACTAGATCTCAAGAACAGGATGCAGCTCAAAATATTTCTCAATTATTGTCTGCCGCTACAGATAACGCTAAGGAGTTAATTCTTTCTAAAATTAACGCTACTTCAGAATTTGCAGATATTTGAGGTGCTTTATTAATGAGCGGACATAGCTTTGTTGAAATTAAAAAGATAATGCAATCTCCATATTTTAATGAAATTGCGAAATTATGTAAAGGCTTTTTAATGAGTAAATTACATCAAGGCGTAAGTTCAAAGAATATTATTAAGTTTATGGCGTTAGATGGAAACATTCCATCTATTAATGCAAAAGCGTTAAAGTTTGCTATAGGTTCATTCCCATCATCTGGATTAAATAAATGCTTCTATCTAAAAATGAGATATGAAACAGATGATAAAGGTAGACTTCTTACATTTGAAAATGGAAGAAAAGTTCCAATTTCTGATATAACAAAGCGAGAAAAACTAATAAAGCGAACAACACCACTATATTTCTTTAAACCTGATATAAATGGAGAATTGCAACAAATTGTTGTAGATGATAATTATATTGCTAAATTAGACGCTACTAATAGTGAAACGTATAAGTCTGACTATAAATATTGATTAACGTCTAATGAGATTGTCAATTTATTTGCATCTCATTTAAGAGGCATGTTACCAGATCGTCAGTTTAATCAAATGTTCTCTAGTAAGTCAAGTTATGAATATTATGATGACATAGATGAATTTGATCCGGATGAAGCATTTTATTCTGATGTTGAACAAGATATGTCAGAATATAATGATGAAGATTTTGATCTAGACGTAGAAACGTTATCAGAAGGTTCTGAACAAGATAATAGAATATTATTACGTTATACTGAAAAATTCTTAACAAAACGTGCAGAAGTAATAGAGAATAATATCTCTGCTTTTGGATCATTTAAAAATGCTGTAGATAATGTTATTCCTATAACTGAAGAACAAAGTATTGTTGGTATGGAGCTTGGTGTAAATCAAGGTATTCCTACAAATGAGTTTGACTTTTATAACAAATTACTTAGAATTGAAAATTTTGTCAATAGTAGATACTCTGATTCAAAATTAGAAAAAGATTTTGATATAATTAAATTTATAGAAGATTCTGATTATAGAGAGCATCATATACAACAATATGAAAATATAAAGTTAGCACTTAATCCATTGGCGATTATATCAAGGGTTCCAAATTTTGCACAAATGTTTAGTTTTTATGGTACTGCTAATAAATTATTAGGACGAAGTGCTCAATTTAAGTTAGATTTTGCTATCGCAAAGAAAATTCTTAAAGGAGATAATACTAAACGATTAAATGCAAAAGAATTCAAAGCGTTACATGATGGAATTAAAGATTCTTTAATATTTAATTGATTACAACATCAAAATATTTCCATTACAATTCCAGCAAATCAATTAATATATCTTCCAATTCAAAACGGAATCATCAATACATATTATACTGGAGTAAATGGTATACAAAGAACGCTTAGTAGTGTTACAGATTTAGCAACGTTTAAGCATTTAATGGATACATACGTATTTCCTGCATTAAAGTCTGAATTTCCAGATAATCTGTTTGTTAGAACAATTGATTCTTCTGTTAAGAAAAATAGTGTTCATGAACAATTAGTCATGAGAAAGCGAATGCCGATAGATATGATGCGTATCGATGAATCGTCAGTTTCTAAAGATAGATTTAATGCAATAATGCAAAGTTTTGGAGAAATTGCAAAAGATACAGAATTCTTAAAGAAAATTGGAGTATCAGACGGTTCGTTAACATTAGGTGATCTTATATATTTATATAATCTTTATACATATAAAGATTCTTTTGGACACGATAGTTTTACAAGAGTGTTTGAAATAATGAATGTGTATAATAACGATGCACTTATTAATAAATACTATGAATGATTAGCAAACGTTGATAAAGGACTTTCTAGATTATCAGAAATTCCAGATTCTGAACAATTTACAATTGATGTAGATGGAGATAAAATCGATATTGATATTCGAACAAATAATCTATATTATAGAATGTTAGGTTTGGATAACATTGAACGTCGTTTAGGAATTTCTGCTATAACTGATAGAGGTTTAAGTAAAATGCAATTTACAGATATATATGGAAATCCAACTGGAAATCCATTAAATGTTAGATGTAAAGATGCATCAGACTTCTGTTTAGAGTTACCATTTTCTTTATCAGAGCCTTATACTGATGATATGATAGTCGGACTTGATTTATCAGATGAAATTAGAGTTATGCCTAATGATAGAGAAGCATTAAATGCTACAATGGATGCAATTGATGAAATATGTAATTTAAATGGAGATTTTGCAATAGAAATTGATAATACCATATTAAAAGAATGACAGAACAATCCTGACAAGGCCCCAATTGATTTATCTAATAAAGATGTTCTTTTAAGAGTATCTAGGGCTAGAGGTTTTGTGTATAATGGTAGAATATATATTAATATTGATAACCAAAGCGGACAATCTTCTACAAAATTACACGAACTTGGACATGCAGTATGTGCGATTCTTAAATTTTCAAAAGATGTTTCACAGCGAGATTATTATTATACATTAATAAATAAAGTTGTAGAATCATATTCTGATGAGGAATTACAAAGACTTGCAATTACTCACGGTTTTAAAAGTCCGTATAATTCTGACTTTAAAGAAGAATTGTTAGTTGATACTATTGCAACAGCGTTTAAAACTGGTATAGATTCTACAGTTTTTGCTAGACAAAATCGTTTCTCACTGAATTCTTTATCTGAAAAAATAAGGAAAGCAGTTGATATGATGCTTGGTGTAAAGATTGATCCTAATTTAAGCCTTGGAAAAATTGGAAATACAGAGATAACGACAATTCTTGCTAAGTTTGGAAATGTTGCCAGAGAATTTGATAGAAATAGTTTAATTCTGAAACTTCAACAATCTGCAGATCAAAAAGCGTTTAAAGATAGTTTATTTAAGAATTCTAATTCTGAATTTGAAAATAGTTCTAATGGAATTTTATATACTTGTGAATAAATATGAATTGTTTTTATAGAGTAAAATTTAAAGGAAATGAAACTAAAATAGATTCTGAAGTATTACTTGATGATTGGGTCGCCAGAACCATGTCTGGCGACTCCAATTATCGTAAAAAATTATACGAAAAGTATATAAAAGGAAAAAACTTTTTATTTGACGCTTCAGACGAACAAGTTGACGCTATTGCGAAACTTGAAAAACTGCAAGAATTACTAGAATATCGTAGCGATAAAAGTGTTCATATTAGTGATTCAAAAGCAGATCTAGAGTATGATCCAGACATTGATGATTATAAGGTAACACCTTTACGATTTATACAATATTCTAAATTATTATCTGTTAGTAAATTTTTAACTACTGCTGGTAATCGTAGAGATATCAGTAAAGCTATTGTAACTGGAACAGATGAATCAAAGTATCAGGAGATTTTTAAGAATAGAGTTGAAACTGAAATGGAAGCAAAACAGAAAAACGAATTTTTTAAAACTCATACCGGTACATTAGATCAATTAAATTCAGAATGACGTGCAAAAGTTGAGGCTAGAAAAACAGAATTATGAAACAAGTATAAAGCTAAACAAGACGCTTCTATAAATATAGGTAACGATGTACACGCACTTATGGAGTATCATGCAAGAAAACGAAACGGAGAAGATGTACATCTAAAACCTGGATCCATTCTAACAAAAACAGATCAGCAATCTGCTTTAAAAATCACTGAAGACATTTTTAACGAAATTGTAAATAGATATCGATTTTCTAAAAATGCTAAGTTTTATCCAGAATATGAAGTTTTCTCAGATCATATAGACGGACCTACAAAAAAGGTGTTAAAAGAAAAATTAGGGATTGAGTATGATGGAATTGTAGGTAGAATCGACTTATTAGTTGTAGATAATGGAAAAGCATATATATTTGATTTTAAAACGTCTGATAAATATGTTGATGATTGAGCAGAACTAGAAAATGAAGCAATAAATGACGGTGAATGGTCTTCTGCAAAAAAATTAGACGCAATGAAACAAGTTGCTTTATATGGAGCAATATTAAATACGTTTGGAATTGAATTTGGTGGAGGAGAAGTTATACCTATAAAAGTAAATTATAAGAGTTTAGATTCTGATGGTTATCCTTCTGATATTAGAACAAAGCGTATTGAAAAAGATGGAAGAAAGATAACAATTGCCAATTCTGATGGTGATCATACGAATATAGAATCTTTAGCTTTAGATAGATCTACAGAAAAATGAGATGCTGTAAAAAATTCAAGAAACAGATCGTCCGCTGGAGCTATATTAAGGAAATATTTTCCTGAGATGAAAAGCACTATTAGTGAGATTCCACCTTTAAACTTGAAAAATTTAGAAGATAATCAAGAGGATATGAAATTTATTTATGGATCAAGAGAAGGATTTGATTCTAAAGAATTTCAAGTTACTGTTAATTTTTATTTAGGTTTAGATGAAAACGGTAATAAAGTTAGAGATAGTAGAATTGTTGAATTAGCCTCAGATGATAAAAAAAGGTTACAAGGGTTTACACATAAGATGTATATTAGTCCGAAAGTCGTTCTTGAAAGAGAAGACTGAGTAGATTCTGATAGAAATGTAATATTTTTTAAATCTGATAGTGGAGATGAGGTTATAGAAAAGTTAACTAAATATTGTAATGCTATGAATAATGTTCTAGCAAAACAATATAACGATTTTGCTGCAAATGTTCGTAATATTTATCAAATTCAAGGAGAAGACGAATCTGTTATAAATGAAACGTTTCAAGATTTCCTTGGAAAAAGTGATCCTTCTAAAATAGAATATCTTAAAAATATGTTAAGAAAATATTTATATGGAGGATGACAGTTATACGGAGCAAGTGATCCAGAGAACACGTATATTCAAAATGGAATCTTTATATTTCATAATAATCAAGCTATAGAAATTATCGTATTAACACATGATCCGTTACATTATACTGTTAATTTTGGAACAAAAAGAAGACCTCTAACGAGTATTACTAATGGAATAACAAACGAAAGAGAAGATAATATTAATATTTTACCTTCTCAAAAAGGAAATTTCCATTTAATAAAAGCATTGGATATTATATCTAGAGATCCAAATATACTTCGCAATGGAGAATTAAAGATTCAAAATATTCAAGTCGTTAACCCTTGACATAAAACAGCCTCTTGAGCAGATAATGACACATTATATCAAAATTGACTTAGACTATGCTCTTTATCTGGAGGTAAATTAAAAGCAATACCACTAACATCATTTGTAAATCCTGTTGACGCTGCTTTAAATACAGCAAAAGAAATATTATATGTTACTTCTGTATGAAATCATATTAGTTCAAAATTTGACAATATGCTCAGTACAGAAACAGAAATTATAAAACTTATTAAGATAATCAAATCTAAATATAAAAATGCATTTAATGAAGATGGTACTGCTAATTTAAATGATGAAGTTGGATATGCGGTATCTTGTTTATATGATGCTTTAAGGTTACGTAGATATTTAAAAACTCCACTAGAACACGATAGAGGTGCTATTTTGCAAGGTGGATTTTTACCAATTGGACTTTTCATTCAGAACGCAGGTAGTTCTAATGTAGCTAGTGTTAGAACATTAGATAAGCTTTCAGGGGAATTTAGACATGCATGAACAAATATAAATAACCGATTAATCGATGATGTTCAAGCTAAATTAAAAATTATTTATGATGAATTACATTATAACCCAAATACAACTTCTAGAAAAGATTTTTGAAAACAGTTTTTTATAAAAGAAAATAATCGATTATCAAGATCAATGAAAATTAAAAATTTTTCAGATAGTTTTTGGGACGATAAGCCTAAATCAAAACTAGCATTTAAATATATTTTAGATTTATTAGCACAATATAAAGGGTTAAAGCAATCCGATACTGTTTCATATGAAGAATATGATACAAATAAATATTATGAAATTCCATTGACGAAAGGTAGCTTTATAGACGCATGTAAAGAAAATGCAATCGATGATGGATTAAAAGGTATTGCAAATGTTGTAAAGAAAAAGGTTAAAGACTTCATTCATACAACAGAATCTTTTTATTTTGGAGATGAAAATCTATATATGGATCAGAATGACGATGAATCAGATTTAACAGTAGCATTAACAAATAAATATTGTGTATATACTGATGATCAACGTGCAAAATGATGTCAAAATAAAGAAACAGTATATTCTACTGATATTGAAGCAATTCTTGGTGTAACAATTGCAGCACAAGCTATTTCAGAGGCATCTGAAACATATGGTTACTTATATGCAGCAATGAAAACTGCAATTTCTGCAAATGAATTATTTGGTGGAGAAAAACTTCAAGAACTTAAAACATTTGTTGAAAAGTACATAAATGCTATTTATAAAGGTAGAAATATAATGGATCCATCATTGCAATTTGCAAATAAAGTATTAAGTGAAATTAAACAAATAACTAGTAAAATGACATTGGGTTTTAATACTAGAACATTTAGTAGAGAGATGTTGGTCTCGTTATATAATGGCTTTTTAAGATCCGGTCAGGCCCAAATTGGAAACATTACATCTGATGATTTTGCATTTGGTTTGTTATATGTTTTTAAGCATGCTCCAGCAAATTTAGATAGAAAACAAGTTGTAGGACAACTTAATAGAAAGTTTGGTTTAGTTGGACAAAGTAGAAACGAAATTGTAAAGGCAAACTATATTAGTAATTTTGGATTAAAGACTGTAGATATGGATGAGTTAGCGTACTTAGGTACAACTATTCCTGATAATTATTTTAGAGTTGCAATTGCAATAGCACAATTACATAGTGAAGGATGTTTTGAAGCATATGTATTAGATGATAAAGGAGAATTACAATACGATCCTAAAAAAGATAGTAGATTTGCAAAGTACCTAAACAATTCTCCAGAACCGACGTTTAAAGATTGAGATGCAAGTATGGGTCCTATAGCACAATATTTAAACGCAAAAGCAAAATGAAATTCTGCACTTGAAGAATGAAGACGTATATATCCTGACCAAACTATAACAAGTCTTCCAGAGGCATTAACTCCTAGTCAAATTAGATCTGTTCAAGAAGAATGTGGAAGAATTTATGGATACTTTGATGATGACCAAAAATCATTAATGACGTATCAGTTTATAGGTGCTGCGATAATGCAATATAAAACATGATTATCTGCTAAAATTGATCAATGATTAAAGAATCCTGGATTCACAAACATTTGAAAGCAAGTTCATAAAAAAGATATAAACGGAAAATATCTATATATTTTGACACATACTACAGAAGAAATTGAAAACGGTTTACCTCCAATTGAATTTATTACTGAAGATGAAATTACAGAAGAGATGGTAAAAAATGGTTTAGTACTACCATATATTGTACAAGAAGGTACATTTTATGAGGGAATGGTACAAAGTACTATTAATTTTGCTTCTGTTTTATTAAGTATGGGACCAAAAGAATTTTATAAGATGTGAAAAGAAGATCCAGTAGCAAGAGGTAACTTTATATGTGGAACTATAGATATGTGAGGTATGATGTTATTTGCCGGACTCATTAATTTAATATTTGGAGAAGATGTTAAGAATAATAAATCTTCTCAACCTTGGTTTACACAATGATCATATGGTGTATTAATGGGAATGGCAGAAGACGGACCTATTCATCAAGTATTAGGTAGTATGGTTGGAGACTGAAATCCTCCATCCTTATTAACATTACAAAGATTAGCACAAACGACGCAAAGTGTTTTAACTGGAACAAAAACATTGCCAGAAGGATTAGTGCAATCTTTTGGTGCAACTAGAGAGTTTGTTGGATTTTTTAAACAATAATTAAAAAAATAAGCCCCTACATCACATTACGTGGTGCAGGGGCTTTCTATTTAATCGTTGTCAGCTATTATTTCGACGTGAATTATATCTTTGATATTAATATCTCTTTTGTTTATTAAAGAATAAATACTATCTCTAATTTCTGTTTTATTATTTGCATATCTTTCGAATTCTGCGTCGAATGTTCCTACTACAGAAATTTTATATTTTATCATATTTAATAAGTACAGACTTTAGACGATTTATCGGCTGTAATTGTATTAGTTTGATCAGATATTGTATACGTATAAGGATACGTATAAGGATAAGTCTTAATTTCATACGGCTGATAAATGATTTGTTTACTAATAGCTTCTATTAAAATAAATGCTTCTTCTCCAGATAATTTATTTTCATCGACTAGTTTTATGATTATCTCCTTAGCGGTCATAGCATATTTTTTTAATTGCATTAAATAAATCTTTTAACGTTCCATCATTAACAATAGTTCTATCAAACATACTATTATTATCCATTTCCACTACCTCTCTTTCAGAAGCATGACTGCCTGGAATACAATTAGATCTAAAAACATATAGAACAACTCCGTTTCTTGCTTTGACTTCTTTGTATTCTACCATAAAACGTAAATCGGAAATAATAGTGTATCTATCTTCACATTTATTTAATGTAGAATTTATTCATGTTTTATCTCCAATATATTTTCGAACAACCTGTGTTCCATAATATTGCATGAGTTGTCTAATCGACAATCAAGTGTCTTCCGGAAAAGATTCGTTCGCTTTGATTATCTTAGAAAATTTATTTTCAGATAAGATATCTTCTTCGTCTAATAATTGTTTATCTATAATTCTAAGAGTGTCTAAATTTACATACATATTTTCTTTGTTATATCTATTTTCAAATCACTCTAGTGGTTTATTTAAAATTATAGATAAAGTTTGTTTTAATGGTCTGGCAAATGCAGTTATATGTCATTTACCAGGCCATTTTTTAAATATTTTGTATCAAAAATGAGTTCTAAAAAGTTTTGGACAATTTAAGATATATTCCAACATTTTTGCAGATTCATCTTTCCCAGAACCTTTTAAACCAGCGATACATATTAAGTTGTTATAGCGTAGTGTAGATCCCACGGATTCATATCAAGCATTTCATTAATAAAGACAAATTTATCTTGGTTAACAAATTCTAACCACATGTATTCCTGTCCAATTATGTCTATTAACGTACGTAATTGTTCAGAAGTTATTACATAATCATTGTCTTTTCTATCTCTTGTACAGATATGATTTCCATGTTGTTTTATTCATCCATTATCTTCTAGTCATCTATCTGGATTTCTTTGAGGTGGAATTTTTCCATCTTGCATTAAACGATTAGATACGGCAATATGTATATATGTAATATCTTCGTCATTTAATCCATAATAATCACCGTTTGGGGCTATTCATCCTCCAAAACAACATTCTTTAGTTGGACTCATCATAATCTGTATTTCTATATTTCTTGAGCATTTCTTGAAATTTTGGAGAATTTACAAATCCACAACTTTCTAACTCTGGACAAAAACCTCTATAAACGCAATTTGGAACGCATTTTTCTGCCATCACCGGATCTATCTGACCAACTGCATCAACTACTTTTTGTCACGCATCTCTGGTCTCTGGAGAGGCTTTTGAACAAAGTCTTTTTCTGGATACATTTATCATTGCTTGAGCGTTTATAGATACATCCATATCATTTAAAGCCCCTTGTGGAAGTTCATCTCTTGGAACTCCAAGATCTCTACGATCTTCACGTTGTGAGTGAACAAATGGAATAAATCCAAGCCAATGTCTAATAAGATGTACAGTTACTCACTGTTTTATATCTTCAAACGTTATATCATATTCAACTAAACGAATAGGAGAATGCTCTGCTAAAAGCATTTTTGCTTCCCATTTTTTAGATGGTTCTTTGTCGATAGGCTTTTTACCAACCGTTCGTCTAGCTGCATTTAGTGCTCTTTTCCATGTTGTAGCAAATTCCGCTCTAGTTACTTTAGTCTGAAACATTTACTTTTTCGTGTATAAAACCTTTAGCGGTAGGATATTGTCTTTTAACAATAATATCCGCTTCTACATCATTTTTTGCATGAAAGATTGTAGTTATTTGTTTAGTTATTTCTCCTTCAATATTTTTAAGAAACACATTATATTTATACTCTTTCATTTAATTTCGCTCTAGAAATTTTTTTATTTTGTCTTTTCTCAATATACCGTCTGTATATTGTTTAAATAACATAAGTGGGGATTGCATTCTTTCAAAAAATACATCTTGTATTTCATCTCAACCACAAATTTGTCCATTAACAATTTGTTTGTAGTCTTCTGCCACTTCTTTAAAGTTCACAATCTTATGATTTTCCACAATTTGATTTGCAAATTTTAAATATTTAACTAACTTTCATAGTTCTTTTTGTGCAGTTATTGGTTGATTATTAATTGAATAAATTTGTGCTTTTACAAAGTCATACTTATAAAGTTCATCAAATTCTTTTCGAAGTTTGAGTAAATTTGTCTGTAATAACAATTTTACATGTTCTTTATGAATGAATTTTTTAGGAAGGCATGCACATTCCCAAGCAAGCATTTTATTATCAGTAACATATTCAAACCATGTATGAATATTAATTATCTGATAATGTTCGTCATTGATCAATTCATCGTTAGGGATGAAATCATCTGATACTATTAACAAAAAATCTCTATCTTCTATACCATCGAAAAGGCCATATATTTGCAAACCTATTTCATAAATATATAGGATCTCTTTATCGTTAATTAGTTTTTCTAATTCCATATTTAATAATAAATATATGGTAAAAATTATACATCATTAGTATAAACGGTCTTAATAAATATAAATTTATAGGATTTAATGTCAATACTAATAACGATAAAATATCTAAAATCATATTTTAAATTTTTTAAAATAAGCCGTATATTTTCAATATGAAAATATAAAACGGCCTCTCCTACCACTTACTACTAATATGTGTCTTAAATGGCAGAAAAAGCCGTAAATTTTTAATTTTCAGATATAAATTTCAAGATTATTTGGGAATCGACTTTTTGTCCAAACTTTTCCAAACAAGCGTCTTGAAATTTCTTAAATGATGATTTTGCTTTTGGAATGTCTATTAATGATTTAAGGAAATCTATAACCTCTATTTCAGAAGGTTCTTTCGGAAGCCATTTTTCAATAATATTTTTCTCCGTGATTTCCTGAATCCATAAATCGTTTCTATTATTTGACTTATAGATTTCGGCATTATCAGATCTTTCTTTATACATCTTTTTCAAAATATCTACTGCTAAAGCATCTGGATTATTTGAATAGATGTAATTAAAATCTGATTTTATATTTCTGTAACCTTGTAATCTATTTTCGTTTCTAGCTTGTCCCAAAAGCATTTCTTTATGAAGTAAATCATCAATTAAATTAATAACTTGGGATTGTGTTATCATAAATCTGTTTAAAGTATTTCTCATCTCCATCTGGAATTCCAGCAACAAATCTGCCAGCAAATCCTGCTCCAACAAGTCTTGTAAGAAGAGCGTAAATTATTGAAACAGGTGCTCCAACCAATGTTAAGTCTTTAGTATTAACATCAAATCCAGATTGTCTCATTTTGAGAATAGATTCATTCAGTGCAACTGCACATTTTACTATATATGCATAAGTTTGTTCATCAAGAGGACGTGTAATTACCTTTTCTTGTGTAGGTTCTTTTCTTTCCTGTTTAGGTTTTACTTGTTCCTCTTTATTTAATTGTTTTGTAAGATCCTCTAAGAGTTCTTCAAATGGAATTCCACACATTAAAGAAAGCAATCTCATAGAAGGATCTTCCCTCATTTGTTGAATTTGTTCTTTTGTATATCGCATATTATAAATCGTATCTAACTGTTCTGAATGATGGTAAATTAGGAACTGGATGTTCAGAATTTGTCATTCCAAAATATTTTACTGTTCCCATTTTACCAATTATTTCGTCTAAATGATCACGATATCATTGTTTTTGTGCTCTATCTCCAATAGGTTTTGCTTTAAATTGAGTTCCGTCTTCTGTTTCCATTAAGAAACACATATCCTCATCACGTAATCCTTCTACCAATCCTAAAATTTTGAATTCAGAATCAGAAAACTCTTTAATTTTAAGCATTCTATTGTCTCTAGCACCACATTTATATTCTTTTTCAGGATCCCTAATTACAAGTCCTTCATATCCATTTGCTACTGCCTCATTATGCATCAACATAATTTGATCTAATCCTTTTACAGGACGATGTTCAACAAAGATAATTCTTGAATTATCAGGGCGCTCTTCATCAAATTTACCTAGTCTTGCTGCACGGAATTTAAATGGAGTTTGTAAATCAACTATATCATAACAATGAAATACAAGTTCTTTGTGTTCTTCAGTAAGTTCTTCTCTTCTAGATAATCCACTAAGTGTTTGTAAGTTTCATCCATGTCGATATAATTCTCCATCTAATATTAAACCTTCGTTTTCTTTAAAAAGTTTAATAACATATGGATCGTTCCGAATATAAGTTGCAGGAATATCGTAATCTTGTCCTCCTCTTGATGCAGTATGTACTTCTCCGTCCCGCATAAAAAGAAGCATTCTCACACCATCATGCTTATACGAACCTAATCATTGTTTATCTGTAAGTTTTTTATTAGTTTTATCTAATATTTTACAAAGCTGAGGTTTTAAAGCACCGTTTTGATCGGTATTGTTACTAGGCAATGCCTCTTCTGCTGCCTGAAGTGTGAGATCGTTTATACCTAAATCTTTTATATTTTTGTATCCTTTATCAAGATACTTTTTAAGCTCACTATTATATTGTAATTCTGCTTGTTGATCAATGGTTCGTTTTACTTTACCACGATCAATAGTAATAATAGGAGCTACGATTTGCTTACCGTCTAGAAGTCCACTTGAACGTTCTATAATGTAAGCGTTAAGTTTTTCAGATCAATTACAAGAGATACGAATAACACGTATTTTGGATTTCGCATCTCTTGTAATAGCTGTATCGTTTAATGAAATCATTATTTTATATTAGTACTTCCAAATCCACCTAATCCTCTATCTGTTGAGGATAATGCATCTTGACTATCTACTACAACCCAATTAACTTGAGGTATTTGATTTAATACAAGTTGAGCAATACGATCTCCTGGTTCAATAATAAACGGTTGTTCTCCAAAATTAATTAGAATAACTCCGATTTGATTTCTATAGTCTGAATCAACTGTTCCTGGTGTGTTTAAGACAGTAATACCTTTTTTAATAGCTAATCCACTTCTAGGTCTAACCTGAATTTCATATCCAACTGGAATTTCTACAAATAATCCTGTTGGAATTAAAGCTCTACTACCAGGAACAATAGTAATAGGACTATCAATTGCAGCTCTTACATCCATTCCAGCAGATCCGATTGTCTCGTATGCTGGTAATGGATTGTTACTTGCATTATATACTTTTACATCAATCATATTTTTAATGTTAATCGTTACAAAATGAATCTGTTAATAATAATTCATCATCTTTATATATAAAATCGTCTATGCATAATTGAGCGTGATCGTCCATACGAAACGCCTGATATTCAGAAGGATTATGCTTCAAATCAAGCATTTGTGCGATTTTATCAAAATGTCAATCTCTAGGAATGTTTCTTAAACGATATATACAGTGAAAGAATTTATCAAATACTATTACTTGCATTCCTTTTTAATATATAAAGTGCAATGACAAATGTCATTTTCTCTATAATCTGAACAAGGACAATGTTTATCTTCTGAATTATTTTCACAAGGACATTCTCCGTTATTCATTTCTATTCTTTTTAAAATAGCATTTACTAATTTATCATTAGGATTTAATTGCCATCCTTCTTTTCTAAAAATTTGAATCATTATTCAAGATTAATATATTCAAAATCTGGTCTATTCCAAGGATAATTACTATCTACCCACGTTCTTTGAGATATTTCAATTTTATATTTTTCTGGTGGATAATAAATATCACCATAACAAGCAATTGGCATATCTTGAGGATATTTACTAAGTTCTGATATTAATTCACTAACCGTCATTTTTCCAAAATTTATCAGTTATATCATAAAACATTTCATCACTTACATCCATTTTATGTAAATGTTTTCCTTTACAATAAAGTCTTTGATTAGTTGTTGGACTTGTAAGGGGACCTAAATCTTCAATGTATGGTCCGATTTTAATATAATCAAAATAGAATGTATCAATATCTTTATGAATCTTAGGTAATCCAGAATATCATGCTACTTTTAATTCTGGATATTTTTCTTTTATACAGATGGCTAATCAGTTAATAGTGTTTGGTGCTTGATCTCCTCCCATTAAACAAACGCAAGTTATTCCTTCATTTTCTGAAATTAATTTTAAAATTGATTCTTTGTTTAACGGTTCTCCAATGTCTTCCCAGAGATACTTAGAATGACATGCTGGACAACGATTCGGACATCCAGATATATTAATTGCCAAAGTTACTTCATTTGGTATCTCTGAGAAAACAACGGTTGTATCCACATACTTTAACATTGCAAATTACTTGCTGGATGATAAACTCTTGTAAGAGCTTCTTTATATCTTTCCTTATCAAACTTAGGAATAGGTCTTAAATATCCAATTATTCTAGACCAATCAGTTGTTTCTGTTCCACCACATTTAGGACATACGTCAAAATGATGTTTTTCAATATGTCCACATTTATCACATTGACAATTTGGAATATTAAATGTATAATAAGAACATCCAACTTTAATCGCATAATTAAGTAGATATTTATACTGTTGCTGTGAAAGATGTTCTGAGAGATTACAATGTAATCCAACTCCTCCGTCTAATGTTCCAGTAAATTCTTTTCCGTGAAGTTTGAAACGATCAAGAATAGAAGTATTAGGATCTGATGCTAGATAGAAATAAGAATTATAAAGATTTCTATTTGAAGGCACTCAATATCCATCATTTTTATCTCAATTATAATTTTTAGACGATAAACTCTCGGCAGGAACGAATTCTGTATTGAATTGGAACTTCTTTGTGGAATTCTTTCGGTTAAGTTCACTGATAGTACCGGTTATAAGCTGACAAAAAGCTTTATATCCTTCATTATATGAACATGTAAGTCCTAAGAATTCGGCAGCTTCATTAATTCCATTTAATCCAACAGTAGAATAAAGTTTATTCATGTGAATATATCCAGCCTTACTTGCAGTAAACATTCCGTTGGATTCCCATTCATAAAGCATTGTTTTATATGCTATGTGATATTTATGGACTCTTTCTACTACCTCTGTTAATAAATTCTTAATTCTTGTGTATGGGTCCACAGAAGAATCATATTCAAAACTTCTACAGGCATTTTGAGTTAATCTATTAAGGTTGATAGTGATTACATTACAACTACCAGTTTGTACACCAGTTAATCCGTTTGTAAATGAGAAAACATTTTCATTGATTTGATTACGAAGTCTACAACAAGATGCTAAACTATCGGGATTATCAGACAAATAAGTAAAGAAACTATGACCAGCTGCATACATTTCTGTATTAAGAGTTTCATAATTCTTATCAATAACTTCTTTTCCGTCGGTAAGAAGAGCCATTGTTTCTACAGGAAATGTTAGTAAGGTTTGACTTCTAGCATCATTGAATCAATGAATAAACAATCTTTGAAGATAATCTATTCTTCTTCAAACCGGTTTTGTTCCATCTGGAAATACAAATTCATCAAACAGAGCATGCCAATAATTTTCATCATAATAAGATATATTAGTGAATGGACTTTGAGCACCTCTATTACCTGCAGGTTGATTTCAATTGAAAACTACGTGTTGGAATTGCTGTTTGATTTTATCCTCAATTGTATCAGGTTTATCAAACATTCTAGGATTATCTACAAAAGTATATTTCTTTAAATCATAATCTTCACCATAATCCTTTACTGCAAAATAATCAAAGAAATTGAAAAATTCTCCAAATGCTACAGCACCTTTACACTGAGAAGCTAATAAGAAAGTTGCATTTACTAATTGACCACAGAATGAATCTAGATGAGCCGGAGCTTTTGTGCTAGTTCCATCTAGAGAACCTGTCCCTTCAAGTAAAGGATATAATGTAACAGCTTCACAATAATTTTTAATTACTGGAGTTGATGCTTCATCATGTGCATATATTAAATGACCTTCTAGATCTTTTAAATATTGTTCTGCAAGATCTTTGCCATATAGTTTTTCAATTTCATCACATAGCATAATACGTTGAGTCTTTCTATTATCCATTTTATAGACTTCAGATTCCATATTTGCTACGTTTTTCAGATTCATGTTTGCATTTGGATCTGTTTGACTAGAAGTTGCGGCATTTTCTCCGTTCAACTGATAGTCCTTCATATACTTTATTCTTTTGCGAATCGCTCTTTCTTCTGAGTGTTTTTCTCTATAAACGATATATGCTCTAGCAACATCAAATCATTTTTGTTCCATTAAAGCATATTCAACTTGATTTTGAATTTCCTCTACTGTTATTCCATCGGAAAAGGTTTGCGATATAGCTTCAAGATAATTCAGGAACTCACTAGGAGCATTACTTCTATGAACCGCCATAAAAGCCTTGTTCACAGCGTTTTTGATTTTTTCGAAATCGAAGTTTTGTTTTTCTCCATTTCTTTTAATTACTTGAATCATTTAATCTAGTAAATTGAATAGTCCATCAACAAGTAAAGTCTTTTCGAATTTACTCATGATATCTTTTGTATCATTTGTGATGAGTTGAGTAAAGGCGTTATAATAATTAAACACACTACATTGTTCAGTATCCTTTACGTAATAAGGAGACCGAGAATCCATATATACCATTTGAAATGCTTTCACACACATAGCAGGAGAAAGCTTAATCTTTCCACAAGCATTTGCCCATTCAAGGTGCATCACTTTTTCAATTTGCTCTCCTAGAAGTTGATGTACTGCATCTGGATCTCTATCTAGAAAAGTATTTTTCATTTTTTCAAAACGAACGTGAAGGTCATTCGCTTTTTCCATCATTGATTTGATAGAATATTTAAATGTGTTTCCTTCTTCTATTGGTTGAACATCAATCCAATCAGGAGAGAATACACACAAATTGGTGCAGGCTCTATTAAGTCCGCCACGATATAGTTTATATACAGGAGTTCTAGTATCCAATCCATATAATAAGCTATATACTTCATCGTGATTATCAACACAATATTTTTCAGGCATTACTGCTTGAATTCAAACTCTATTATAGGTCAAATCTTCATCACCATCTGTTAAAGTGACTTGATTTGGAGTTTGTACCTTTATAATAAAATTATCCGTAAATTGCGACATTTGGTCGAAGAACGGAGCTACATAATCCTTTGTAGGAAGGTATTCCTTACCTTTAATAATGGTAGGCTTTCCTTTCATTAATAGATCTCTATCGATCTCCATAAACAATCAATCAAATATATACTAGCCACTATATAAAATGAAGAAACCATTTCTCTTCTCTTGTTTATAAGTGAATAGCCGTTCCATATTTGTGCGTTTTGTTTTGTAAGTGTTCTTCCACACATTATTGACTTAAATATATAATATGCTTCAAGTAATCTTGCTTCTAAATCAGTTAGGCCATCGTGAATTATAGCTATTTTACAATCTGATGTTATTTGATCGGCTAGAAAATCATCATGTGTAAACGGTCTCGATAATCAGAACAAATCTCAGCCATATTTTGTATAACTTCAATATCTACCTTTACCAATATAGATTATTCTGCCAGCACCATCATAAACAAAATAAACACAAAAATCTCTGTCTTGTTTTCCGAATTCATCTACGGAAGTATCTCTTGTCTTGAACAGAGGTTTGGCATCGCTTAGATAATCAAATGTTACTCAACATCGGTATCACTCACATCAACGATCCTTTAATTTAATTCCAAAACCCATATTCTTCTTTCAATCTAAAAAAAATAAGGCCGAGTACCATGAAGATACCCGGCCTATTTTACCTATTTAGCCGAACAGTTAAAACTAGAACTGACGCTCGTTACCAAATACCATATAAGTACCCTTCTTTGTAGAAGTAGAAGGAGTGTAGTTAAGAGTGAAAGCTAGATCCTTACCCTCAGTTACGTGATAAACGATCACACACTCAAGATCGGTTTTTACATCAGACATGATAGCCTTAGCTTTCTTCTCAGCGTCAGCCTTCATACCAGCGGTAGCAAGAACAGTGCCATTATCCTTTCTGCGAATCTCATAGACACGCTCGATGTTTTTCTTACCCTCGACTACATTGTTAACGAATTTGTAAGGACGCTCACGAGTATCGGCAGAACCTGCATTAACAACAACAAGAAGACCTACACCTTCTGCGTTAGCAAGATGGTTCTTCTGGAGAGAATCTACTGCAAACTCCTTGAAAGTCTTGTCGGCTACAGGAGAACCTGCATTCTTCCAGCTCTGAGTGACATTACGTACAACAGTTAAACCCATTTCAGCGGCCTTAGCCTTGGCTTCCTCCATTGAGAAAGCATTAATTTCAAAACGCTTCATAATCAATAAATTTTTTAAACATTAATCCGTGAGGATTCTTTAACAATCTCTGTTCCTCGTAAAGAGATTTGATTTCTTTTACAATTTGTATCTGTCGAAATCAGTAATACAAAGATACAAATAATTTTTGTATTTTCCAAAAATATTTTGAATTTTTTATTCAAAATCTATTTTGGTCTTCCATCCAAAGTTCTCATACGCGGCTACCATTTTAAGTAGATTTTTTCCGCGAGTTAACCCTTTAGCGAGCCATCTGTCGCTAAGATTATAACATTTACTATCAAATGTTCCAAATGTTTGAACTACTAAGAAATTAGCTTGACTTGTCCATCCTGTCTCTTTACTTGCACCATAGAACTTTAAACAATACAGTTCTAAAATCCATAGATATAAAGCTAATTGTTGGTGATATGAATATTTCACCAAAGAGCCATATTCAGAATTCATAAACCAAGCTAACGGTTTACTTGTAGTTTTAACATCATTTAATACAATTTGTTTTGCTATTGTATCTACTGTATAGTTATCTGCTTTCATTTTAAATTTGAGCTTATTTGGTAACAACTTACCTTTATATTCTACAGCAAATTCAATAAAAAATGCAATCTCATTGTATGATTCAACTTCATCTCCAAAAGAATCAATTGGATGTAATTTATTCATGATTTCTAAATTATTGAAGCAAGACTGCAAACATCCTTCAACAATATCATAATCAGCATCAGATAGAAATATTTCTTGAATTCCTTCCTTTACCCATCTAGGAGTATCCAATGCTTCCCAATAAGGAGTTCCTTTTTCGATAATCATTGGAATTTTCTTATCTATCTGATTTACATAATATTCAACCTCTTTACATGCTCTTCTAATAGCATCTTCTCTCTCCATTCCATCTTTTACATAATTATAGGTTCTTTCTAAAACCTCTCCTAATTTTGCAGTTGGTCTTCCCATTTTAGGAGCTAACGTAAAAGCATCTGGTTGTAAGAGACATTCATGAATAGCACTACCTAGTTTAAGAGATTGTGTACTAAAGTGTGGAGGGTTCTGATATTGATCAGGTGACCCTCCATCTTTAGGACTTATATATTTTAGACGACTATTACTTATATAGCTTCTATACTTTTCGCTAAAATAAGTTTCATCGTCCATATCGACTCTTTTTATAGAATCTAGTAAAGGAATAATTTTAAAATCTGACAAGTTAACGTTCATTTTGTTTACGTTTATGTAAAACAAACTCGTTCATCTCATTTACTTTTTCTGTAATATTTTCTAAAGCAGGACTCGTTGATGATAAAGCATATATAACACCATCTTCAACGAATATAACATGATAAACAGTATCTTTATAAATAAAACCTTTTGCGTATTTATATGGAAGTGTGTCTATAATTATCCTACTAATAATTGAATCAATACTTTCGTGCAAAACGTATATGTTATAATCTAATATATTATATTTTTCAGAAAGAATACTAAGAAGTTCAGTATCTTCTTTCTTTAAATTTTTATTACAGTGTAAGATGAACTGTTCCCAAAAATTAGTAATCATATTATTTTATAGATAAATTTAAATCATAAATCCGTCTATGTCCAACATTATAATATTTATTATGTGGAGCATCCATTAAATAACAGAAAATTCCATTATCAGTCGCATCTTTATAATTAGCAAATTTATCATCAATTAATATAGAAACCTTGTGTTCCTTCATGAGTTGAATTTTACTTTCGTTCCATGGGACACAATATACTGGAGCACAAGGAAAACCATTCCTTTCTAGGTTCTCTTTAGTCCATTCTACAGGAATACTACGACTAGTAATATAAAGATCTGGCTCAAAATTTGGCATATGTTTTGTTTCAAGTGTTGTCCAAAATTCTTTATCTGTTGATAGTTCGTTTAACTTATCTCTCATTTGATAAGTAGCATTCCAATAATTATTTAATTTTATTCCAGTTTTCTTTTCAAAGCCTCCAATAAAATCCAAACAAACATCATCTATATCTAGCGCAACAATTGGTCTATTGATTGGCAAAAATTGACGATCATCTCCAGCAGGATTTATTTGAAAATATTCAGCTAAAATTAACGCATTGGTTGCTACTTCAGCTATAGATAGATTACCTTCTGGAGTATAATCTATACCTTTTTCAAATTCAAGTAAATGTTTCTTAAGTGAAGAAAGAACTTCTGTCCACTTCATTCCTTGTTTCCATTGTCCTGGAGTATACTTGTCTAATTTAGAGTTAAGAACTTTATGTACTTCTTCTATACCTCTAGTTGGTATCAGATCGAATCTCATATTTATTTGTATCTTTGTTATAAAACAAATTCGTGCAATTTAAATCATAATACGTTCCATCTATTTCTACAATATCGCCAGTAGTAATAGATGAACCGTCATCAGAAGTAGTTACGACAACTAAGTATTCGTCTATGCATTCTTGTGGTACAAATCCATCTCCATATCTAGTTATTACCCTATAATAAGGTACACTATTTGGAATATAATCTTCTATATATTCACTATAATAACAGCAGTTATCACAAAGATAACAATCTGCCCAGTCACTATAATGTAAATCATCTGGTAGATCATCTTCGTCGCAATCATAGAAAGTACGTCCACAATTCTCACAGCATAGCTCAGACTCATGTGCATAATCACCATCTGTAGAATCAAGTGCATATGGACCATGTGTATTAGATATTGTCTTTTTATCATAAGACAAATATCTGAATGAATCTACATATGGGAAATACTCATATTCATTTTTAAGTTTAATTTTAAATTCAATATATTTACAGGAAGCATAGTCATCATCTGGAGTACGCCAATATTGTTCTTCTCCAGTATGAAGCAAAGAATTATTTTCTCTAATTAACCATTTATGTTCCTTTGCATATTCCGTAAAACAATTTTCTAGATAATCGTAACAGACATAAATTCTATCAAGAATTGTTGTTTTTTCATCAATTTCCCAAACAATAGCACGACCAGTTAATTTACCATCTCTTGTAGTAATTAACATTTTTGCATTTTCTACGTAGATATCCATGAAATTCTGAGCCATATGATATCTCATGCAACTATTACCTAAAGAACCATTAAGTGAGAAATATGTATCCTCATTATACCATTTTCGAATATCTTCTCCAGAAACAAGTTCAAAGTTATTACATTGACAAATTTCTGCTTTAAATAAGTTTACGAATTTTTCCCAAGTATGTTGTTTAAATTCAGCAACAAGTGCTTTTTGAAAAACCTTTCCAATCTTACCTTCTTGACGATTTTTTCTAGACCAAATACCATTTGCTGAATATTCTGGTTGTTTATCTTTTGGAAGGAAAGAAATGTTAAAAGATCCATCCATTCTTACTGTAAGCATTGATACTTCTCCAGTAAGACTAGTGTCTATTATTTTTTCTTTAATTGCTGATTTTAATATTTCTGGTATGGCATATTGTATAGAGATTGCTTGATTTACTAGATTATCAATTCTAATTATTTCTATAGCGATAGGATTCTCACTAGATTTTGCAATTTCTTGAATTATAGTATGTAAAGTACCACTTAAAAATGGTAAAAGTTCAGCAGCCATAACTTATTATTAATTTAACGCATTTAATATTACTTGTGTAAGTACAAGAGCCACGTCCTTTGAGATGTCTTCGTCTTTATATGGATATGGATCTATTTGCATTTGGTCGATGACTAATTCATCTTTTTCATCATCATACTCCATTGGTATAACAACAGCTCTATCTGGAGTACTAATTGCTATTTTTATTTTTTTCATAAATATAAATTAACTTTCGGTTTGTGCGTAAGGTTTTATTAACTCGTAAAATAGAGATTTTGGAATCATACATACTTCTCCAACAGACATAAAATTTACATTTGCTTTTTCCTGTCGATTTCAAATTAATACGAATTTTTCAGGATCAACTGTAGATTCTTCTCTAATTTTAAAATATTGAGGTGTGTTCATTACTTTTTTAAGTTGAATAAAACAAGGCAATTGATTATTTTTATCAATTAAATCAACTTTGTTATTATCCATTGCTTTAGATTCACTCCTGCTTGTAACAACACCACTAAATCCAAGATCTCTAAGTTCTTGTGCGATTTTTCTTTCGTATTCGTTTCCTTTTGCTTTATTACGAGCTCCTACTCCTCTACGCTTTGGTTTCTTTTCTAAATCATCTTCAGTAGGTAGGACTATTTCTTTTTGCTTATTTCTCGCCATAGTATTTCTTTGTAACATTAATCAAATCTAAAGTCTTTTTATATCCGAATGTTTTTCTATAATCGGAAATATCTTTAGCATCTTCTCTATTCAATTTTAAACAAATCAAATCTGGAAATTCTTTATGAAATTTATTCATAGCATGAACTCCAGGTAAATCATTATCAAAAAGTAAATATATATGTTTAAAATGTGATTTTAATCATTCGTATTGATCTTTTGTGACAAATTGATTTTCAGAACACGGTGCAATTGCAGGAATACCATATTCATATAATGTCATACAATCTTTTAACGCTTTTGTAATGACAATGTAGTCTCCACCTGTTTTATTGAGCATGTGAATTCCTTGAATTTGATTTCCTTTTCAATTAGATATAAATTTATATGTTTTTCTACCTACGAAATATAATCGTCAGAGTTCATTTCCGTCTTTTATTCCACCATAATATCCGAATACTAATTTATTATCTACATTTTGATAAAACAGTTGGTCATTTAATCAAGCTTTATCTACAGGATAAACTCTAAATTTTTCCAATGTTTGTTTTGTTATTCCATAAGAAAGTCATCAATCTAATTCCTTCTTATTGAAATCTCTTGTTTGGATTTGAATTTTAGCTGATTCCTTCTCTTCAAATTTAATTCCGGAATATTCGATTTTAGGATAGTTCTTTTTTAAATCCTTACGTCGAATAATTCCGAAATCATTTGCTACAATTTGAAGAGCCATATAATAGCTACATTGAAATTTTTCCATTACAACAGAAAAACAATCACCTGAAAAAGCACCTGAAAAATCTTTCATTATTAATCTACCACGTCTATCTCTATAAAAAGAAGCAGTAGGATTTCTATCATTTCTCAATGGACTTCTGAAGAGTCCTTTTTGAATTGGCACTCCCAGATAGTGTTCCATTATCTGTTCTTCTGTAACTCGTGTTAAAATGAGTTCCTTGGTTATGTTAATCGGTTCTAATGAAAATTCCATTATTTACTAGAACGGTAAGTCAGACTCAGTTGGAGTAATACCAAGAGCATCTGCTACACCATCAAGTGTAGAATTAGGAGCAGCTGCCATATTTGTTGGACGGTTGTTCTGAGCTTGTTCAATTCTCTTCTGTTCAGACTGAGAAAGAGTTAAATTATGTCCAATAAATCTAGTAGCGATTCCAAGAGCACCTGCACGATTGATTTTTGCAGGGAATCCAGGAAGAGCGTTAAATCCATTAGACTGAGGAACAAGTTTGATCTCAAGCTCCGCTCCAATATATGGTTTTGTAAGAATAGAAGCTAATTTAACTAACTGTGAGAAATCAAGATTTTCAGTATTAACATTTTTTCCATTTACAACAACGGCTTTGTTGTCGATGCTTTCTCCAATCTTAGGATCGAGTGCATCAAAAATCTGACGTAGTGCAACAAGAAAATGTTCTACCTGAGAAGGATTTTCACCATATTGAGAAGCAGATCTCTCTGCTGAAGTAGGTTCAAAGAAATTTTGAGTAAAATCACCATGACCTTCTACATCAAGTGTAAGTGTCATAACATTATACTCACGACCATCTTTCTGTGATGTAATGGAACCAAGACTTAAACCGTTAAATTTTGCCTTATGAATACCAGCAGAAAGAAAATTACCACTCTCTTTTAGGCCTGTGGTCTGGGCCATATTAAACATTCCCATATTTATAAAATTTTAAAGTCCTATTAAAAAGGCAGATCATCGTCCGCCATGATATTTTCAATTTCTTTATTAATTTCAGAATCATTTAATGCTTCAGCATCCTGTATTTCTTCTGTTAACTCTTCATTTTCTGGAATGTCAACAGGAACTAGTTTTCAAATACCTTCTTTAAACTCTTCTAAATTAAAAAATGTACCAAATTCAATTAAAGTAGATCTTTTTTCTCCTCTAAATGCTACAGTACCTTTTGCCGTTAAACGATTTCCATCAAGTCTATCTGTAAATGCTTCAGCTTTTCCGATAATTGGTGTGGATTTACCAATACCTTCACTTCAATATTGAATTGAAATCCTATCATCTGCTTTTGCGTTAAGTTTTTCTAATGCATTTTTAGATAACTTGAGTTTATTCTCTTGTACTTCAAGATCTACATCGTCACAAGGAGCATTAATCTCTTTTATTTTAGGTTTGTATCCTTCAACTTTTACGTTTGATACAGAACATGTAGCTTCATCAAAAGTAAATGATATTTTAAGCATTACTTAAACTAGGATAGATTCTCTCCCAGTGAGGAGTGAATGATCCATCATCGTTTCTTTCGGCAACAATGATATCTTTATTTGCTAGATGCTGTGGTCTAGCACCTGTTAAAATTTCAGAATCTGATCCAAATTGAATACATAAATTAGAGAAATCATCTCTATGAACATATCCGATTGCATCAGATCTTGCAGATAGTACGCGTTTCAGTTTTCCGGTTAAATCTAGATCTTTTACAGAACCCTCTAAATTGTCATTAAGAGATACGTCCTTAACGTGTCCACATATAATAATATTATCTGTGACACTTGCAACAAGATCGATAATTGCCTCTACCGCTTGTCTTAGGAATGCGTAACCCGATCCATTTGGAAGTCGTGTAACATCATTAACTGAAGCATATCTATCCGAATAAATCGGGGAATTTCTATACAGTTGAATAGCGACAGGTTTTGCCATTTCTTCAACTGCAGTAATTGTATCTATCGTTATATAACGATATGGTTTTCCAGCTTCACGTATAGCTTTAACAACCTCTTTTAATTCTTGAAGATTGTTAATTTTTACTTTAAGTGCGGAAACATAAGTAGAACCATTCTCAAAATCTAAGATCAAATTGTTTTCCAATGTACTTAGAATGGTTGTTTTGCCCCATTATGTTATCATAAAGGCTTTTTATCCTTTATTTCTTATAGTTTCCTATAAGATCAGCATATATTTTCATCCAATATTTGTTGGATGTTGGGAACTCGTGGAAGGATTATATTCTATTTATAGTTTCACCTTCTATGCGTTACAATACTTATACATGTTACATATAAGTTATCTCGGTATTTTCATAAATTTTTAGAATTCACCGATTTTTCCCAATTTTTCAACTAATGTTACCATTAGAAGAGGCGAGACTTCACCTTTGGCAAACCAAATAATATTAAATATTTGGGATCTTGTGTTTCAGCTGGAACTTTTGTTTTAGGAAGTGTAATTGCCATTAAAAACTAAATTTTATAGGCGTTTTCTCATCTGTTCGTTTTGGAACAGAATCATCTTCTCTTTTATTGTCTTTTATTTTACAAGGTATGTTTCCATATTCTGAATGATATATTGTATAATCAGTAATATCATTTGGAGGAGGTAATTGTGTTCACCATCCAACAGAACCATAGAATCCAAGATTTATTACTTGATTTGCGATTCCGTAACGATTTTTACTTAAGATTACACTTCTATGCACTTGCCCTAATGCATTATCTCCAAGAATTTTATAACCTCGATAAGTAGCTAACTTCTCTCTAAAAGGAAAGTATAACTGCATTACAACATCACTGTCTTGAGCAGGAGAACCCGAATCTTTAAGATCATTTAATCCTGGTTCAGATAGATCAAGTTTTCTTCTTTCTATATCAGATGAAGCTCTATTTTGCTGAATCAATGCAAATCAAGATAATGGAAGTTTTCTTTTTAAAGTAACCATATAAGAAGATGCCAAATCAATTTCTTGTTTAAGGTTTCTTCCATTTTGTACACTCATCAACGCAAAATGATCTAATACTCCGATAATTAATTGTTTTGGATTATTTGGAATATAAAATTTTCTACCATTATGTTCTTCAAATCTGCCAATAGTTTCTGCAAATTTTAAAGTTCTAGCATATAATACGTCTGCACTAACACTAGTATCAACAATATCAATATACTCTATAATAGTCGATAATCATTCTTTTGCTCGTTTTAAATAATCATATTGTGTTTCTGTAAGAGGTGTTTCAAACGATAAAATGTCGTTGATTGTTAAATATATACCAAATTCTTCAGCACAATACAATCCCATTAATTTTGCTAATAGAACGTCTGCTCCAATTTCCAAACTATAATATTGGAAATATACAGGTGCTTCTTTACTTTCATGTTTTAATATATTATACATTAAAAACAAGATAAAAGAAGTTTTACCAACAGAAGAACTTGCTCCACACAAATAATATCTATGCGGTTGAATTCCTCCAATTAATTTATCTATTTTTGGTAAGCCTGTAGAAATACCAATATTATCTCCTTTCTTTCCTTTTTCAATTAAAGTTCAAAGTAATTCAAGATCTGTCATTACAAAGTTTCATATACATTATATGTACTCTCCACCTGACCTTCTTGTGGATGTTCTCTAAGATACTTTAAGCTATCTCATCCGTTGCTACAAACAAATTCTAGAATGCCGCTATTAATTTTATTGTTCTCCTTTGCTCATTGTAAAATCTCCATAATCTCTTTATGTTTTTCAGGATTATGTTTAATCTGAGAACTATAATGAAAGAAGAAATCATCTAGTGAATTAAATTTCTTTGCGATATTTTTAAGTGGATATGTTTTCATTATATTTATATGCATTCGCCACATGCATACCATAGGGCTATATATTACTATATAGATTGGACTATATCTTAATCCTTTCGGATTCCCCCTGTTTCCATCATCAGTAGCTTATGATGTACTCTACTAAGTTATATCGTTAGATATCTTTTCGATAGTCTCTGAACCTTCTTTTAAAAGTTTGTTTTGAAAAATTTTTCTAATTTTTGTATAAAATTGTTCTTGAGAATAGTCTAATTTCATTTTATTACATTGTGTACAGCATGGAACGCAGTTATCTGGAGTGTATCCTTTAGATGAATCTACTCTATCTATACCGTTTACAACAATTTGATATAAATGGCCCTTAGTAGAAGTTTTAGTTCTTAATTCAGGACCATCACCACAATAATAGCAATTAGATTTAATCAGTTTTAAAAATTCATCATTTGTTAAATTAAACTCTAAATTTCTATCTTTAGCACCAGCAATATAATCTCTATACATTGAATTTATTCCTGGGTCTTCAGTAACACCATTACAATGTGCGCAATGTTGTATAGTTTGCATAGAAGCTTCATTAAGAAGTTTATGATGATAGTGCTTTCCACACTTTATACATTCTAACTCATAATATTCTTTTAATCGTTCTTCATCATATTCTTCAAATTTTACAACTCTATAGCATCCAATTATTTTCCCAATATGCCTATTTCTAAAGCAGGTTGGACAAATACTAGAACTATATGTATGATGTAGTCCTACAGTTTTAGTATATCCGCATTCCACACATCTCAATGTAACTTTATACTTTATATTTTCTGATTCTGTACAATATCTATACTTTTTTAAAATTTCTCATTTTCCATCCTTTGTAAAAGCTTGGCTGCTGATTGGCATTTCCTGTAATTCTCCAGGTTGAATTTCAATTTTCTTCATAAATTAAAACTTTTTATTATTTTGTAAAATCTTTTATTATTTTTATTCTACAAATATAATAAAAAATAATTATAAAACAAAATTTTTATAATAAATGCGTTTCCAGCAATTAAAGGGGTTATTATTTATATATTACTATATAATTGGGCAAAATTTTACCCATTATTGTTAAAAATGGAGGATAGGCATCAAATAATTCTCTTCCTAATTCTCCAGATAATTTTAATCATCCCTTTAAAAAATTCTTATTGAATTCTATATCATCTGGATTATATGTAGTTGGATTATAATCCTTATGAATTATACCTTTTTCTTTTAAGGATTCAAATAAATCCTTTAATACAGACTTACCGCCATTTGAAAATCATTTAACAAAATATTCTGCATGATTTTCTTCTTCTTGGGCAAGAAATGTTAGATAAACTAATAAAAGTTCATCTGCAGTAAGTCCATATGAAATCATTAGATTTAAAATTGTATCTAATTCCAATTTGTTGTTAAGTTAAACATTTATTATTAACAACGTTCGGATAGTATTTTAAATACTTTTATGTTGGAATTTTGTTAAAATCTAAATGTTAAGTCTTTAGAATAATTTCTTTCCCGAGTCTTAACATCTTCTCCAGCTAGAACTTGATCTAGCTGTTCTTCATTTATTGTTATTACTTTAGATGCTCTACTGTTTGCCAATCATTTTGTTTCTTGTGTTCCAGCAATAATCAATGTAAAGATTTCTGTTGTTTTACCTTCTTCATATCTTATACTACGTCCAACTCGTTGAACTTTTCTAATTTTAGATGAATCTGTATGTAAAATAATTTCAAGATTAATCCCGCGTAAATCCAATCCTTGATCAGCAGATTTGCTAGTATTTAATACACCTGATGTTGCATTATTAAATTCCTCTAGAATTTGTTTATTTTCTTTAGCTTTCTTTTGAGAATGTACAGTGTATCCAATTCCTATATCTTCTGCCATTTTAATAGTAGCAGAAAACGTAATTGCTTTTTTATCTGAACGAGCATTAAGAATCTTTCTAGCAATTTCTAATTTTTTTGGGTGATTCATTACAAAATCTTTACGTTTTTTCATCATTCTCATCCAATCCATTGCAATTGCAGCAGTTTTCTTAGAATCCAATCCCATTTTCTTTGATCAAGTATTACGTTCTATTGGATTAGTTGCTAGTCTCATAGCTAAAGCAAAATCGTAATTCATATATGAAAAATAACTATTGAACTTACGTGTTCATTCATTATATTCACTTAAATCTACATCAAGTAAAACAACATATTCTTTATGTGGAGAAACTCATCCGTTTGCTTCAGCTTCTTCTAATGTGATTCTATCACAAATTGGAGCAAATCGTTCTATTAAAAGATGGCGCATATCCAATCTTTCCATAGTTCCTGTAAGACAAAGAATGAACTTATAATTAACGCATTGAAACACATTAGCAAATGTCTCAGCGGCTGCTAAGTGACATTCATCTATACACAATAAATCACAAGTTCAATCTAATTTTATTACAGTATTTATGATTTCTACTCTAGCGTTTAAACCAAGACCTCGTTCGTCTATTTGTTGTATTCATTGATCTTTAAGAAATTGCGTAGGAACTACAACTAATATTTGAGCATCTGGATTCTTTGCAGTAAAAGCATCTATAAGATTTAAAGCAATTCTTGTTTTACCAAAACCAGTACACGCTTCTATACTAGCTTTACCTCCAGCATCTAATCATCGCTTTAAACAAAGTTTTTGTCGTTCGGTTCTATCCATTATTCAGGATAGATTTCACAGTGCATACAATCATAAGTTTTACACTTTTCACATGGTAATTCATCTTCAACTGGATGGTCGTACATTTTAGAACTTTTAAAATGATTCTTTAACGTAGCACTATCAGCTTCCCAGTCATAGCGTGAATAATATCTATTATATGCTTTATAATCAATTACTATCTTATATTGTTTATCTAATGGAATGTTCTTTAATAAAGATTCCATAAAATTTAAACAATTTTGTAATTCAGAAATAACAACTAATTCGTTTGCTGTATGTTCGTTATAATAACCACAACTTATATTTACTCCAGATAATTGTAATTGTTCAGCAAGAACACCAACATCAGTTCCTATTCCATAATGTTCAGAATATCCAAAATTTGCCATAATTGGTGCTGCTTCCTGTAACCATTCATTTGATGCGGAATAAATACCATTTGTATATGTAATCAAATCAGAACCACCATGTCGATCTGCTTGAATCATATAAGAAACATCATAAAAGAAATCAATATTTTGAGTAGCATAATCTGCTCCTAAAAATCCAACTTCTTCTTCAGTAGTAAAACACACTTTTAAATCAGGAATTACTTTCAATAATTGTAAAGCACAGCAAATTCCATTTGCGTCATCTGCACCGAGTGCTACTGATTTACCATTAAGATTATTTCTTCCAGTAATTCTATCATTTTTTATTTTAAAAGATTTATGTTCGCATGGAATTACACAATCAGTATGTGCAACTATACATGGATAAAATTCGGGATTAGATGTATTCTTAGTAATAAATAAATTACAATATCCATCTAATTCAAAATGCAAGTTATCTATTTTATAACATTGATTTAATATAAAAGATAACATTGGCCACTCATGTTTAGATGGATGATCTAGTACAAGCAGCGACTTTAATAAAGTTAAATCTAATTTCATAAACTTAGTTGTTGGCTATTTAACGGAATTATTATTTTATAAACTTCGCTTAAATAGTATCTATAATTTATATGTCGTTCTGATATTGGAATATCATCAAATTTGTTATAAAGTGTAACTCCTGAGTCGGCACAAAGATTAGTATATCCAACCTTATAACCATTTTCAAGTTTATATTTCATCAAACGCTGTCCATTAGTTGACATATAATACCTATTTATATGTCTTACTTCAGTTCCTCCATATTCTACATGAAATTCTTTTGCAACTTTTTGGAACGTACAGAACTTAAGTATATCTTTACAATTACGAATTGTTTCTTCTGGATCAATCCCTTCAACAAAATATTTATTAATCGCCTCTGGAATAATTAATGGAGCTAATCCTTTGCCCAAAATAGGCTCATCAATAAACAAACCTTTCTTTTTTATTAATTTAGGATCATGTGTTTCATTCCATCCTTTTTTAACACCAACGTAATCATTAACAGCATATTGATAAAATCTTTCAAAAGTGTCTTCTTCCAATCCAATTTTTGTTATACTTTCTCATCATTTACAGATTTCTACGAGTTTATCATAATCTTTCTTTTTATGTAAAACAAAAATACCATCTGTATTTGTATTTATTATTTTAGCACCAGCTTCAACAAATGCTTCAGCTAACATAAGAATCATTAACTGACCGTTTATTCTAAGTGTTAAAACTGATTCAGGAGAATATACTCATGAAAATTTTGATTGCAAGTTACCAGATAAACCATTTAACGCTAACTTAAGTGTTTCGTTCTTTACTTTATCCCCATTTTTCTTGGCAATAACACGTTCTGCTTTAATGTCACTATAAACTTTTAAGAATTCTGGACCTAAATGTTTTGGATATAATCCTCATTCTATAAGAATACTAGGATACATACTAGTAACATCTCAATCTCTAAGACATTCATCATCATCTGGTTCGAATTTTTCAGGATCGTTTACAGAATGCATTCCACCTAAAGAAAAGTTATGTTCAACCCCTCCAAGTAAAAATGAAATATGAAATTTTTCGTTCTTTGGCTTTCTCGCTTCTTCCTCAAGATTTATTACAGTACTCTTAATTCTCTCAAAGAAATCCTGCATGTATTTAGTCTTAAAAGATATACATGGAAATATAATATCTTTAAAAGCGATTACATTACACGGACTTCTCAAATCTTTAATTACACCTCAAGGTAGTCCTGTTTCTTTAAGATATCTATCTTTTAGAATCTCCATTCCAAGATTGACCCCGTCTTTATTCATTACATCTATACCATACTCTTCTTGAATAGATAGACGTAAATCAATATCTTTTTTACAACGATATAGAAACTCTTCAGTACTTTCCACATCATTTAAGTTATAAGATAAAACGGAATCAAATTTATCTTGTGAGAGATACAAATTGAAATCACCGTCGTACTCCTCAACATTTTTATATTGCATTGTTACCTGAAGTGCTTTTAAACTAGGTCTTAATTTATCAGATCATTTCATTGCTAATAAATCAAGATCATCGTATAAATTAGCATATTTATATTTACTTCAAGATGCAGATGTTTCAGAAGTAATAACTAAGTCACTAAATTTTTTTAATTCAGAAGTTATTTGTCAAACTGGATTGCTTATTAACTTTTGATAATTAATAAGTATATAAGATATTACAGGTTTATCATAATGCATACTATTATATCCGACAAAATATATATTTTTATTCAAAAATAATTTTGCTATTTCTGTCATATTATTTGTTCTATCGGATATTTCATATGCTACATGATTTTTAGATTCGGTGTTTTTACAAGTTACACTAAAAAAATTAGGAAATACCTCAACATCATAAACAAAAGCAGGTTTTCCTTTAATTAACATCTCTATCTTTTAAGATAAAGCCTTTTTCCATTGCTACGCTTTGAATCTTTTCTCTTAAAGTATCCCATCTATTAATGTGATATTCAAGATCATGATCTAATAATAGGAGAACCTTATCTCGTAGCAATTTAATCGTATCGGTCGGCATCATTGAAAACTTAGGACGCCCTTCGATACGAACAAGCGATCTAAATTCAGAATACGATAATCCTTGTGGATTAAAATGAAGTTCAACATTATTGTTTAAGAAAAGTCTTTCTTTAATAACATCTTTCTTATTTCTATATCTACCATTAGAATCGTATTCGGTAAGATCTCTTTTTTCATCCTCAGTTAATCAAATTCCTAAGGAAATTATAAATTTATCTGAAATAAGTCTTCTATTAAAAGCATCTAAAGAATCTAAACAAGCTGATAGCAATTCGTCTATAGTAATAGATTTAAAAATATCCGGAAGTCCTGTAAATATAGAATCAACCATATCGGAATTCTTTAATCCATTACTCTTTTTATGAGCACTTATGAAATCAAGTAAATCCTTATTTGTTTTTAAGGAATCAACTCTACACTCGTGCAAGATATATCTAAGTAATAATTCTGTGTTTGCACAATCCCACATCTTTCTTACTTGATTACGTTTTCGTTGTACTCCAGGATGATATGGATCTTTATTATTAAGCATGTCCTGAACGTGTCAATAAGCACGCTGCAGTTGATCATATGTCATATCAATCATTCGTATTTCAGAACCGTTTGATGTTTTTCATGCTCAATTACTCATATCATTGCTCTTAGTGTCAAGGGCTTGAGACAACTTATCTCCTAAATCACTCATAATCTTAAAAATTAAATTCTTTATTTGTTATTTTTTGTTGCTGTTTAATAAAATTCAACATATAACATACAGTATAGTTATATGTCTCAACGTTACCGGTAGAAACTTGATAGTACGTATCTCCTGCATTAACATATTCGCATTCAGCAAAACCTGTATCACCAATTGATAAAGCAGGTATATCTCAATTTGGAAGTTGTGTTACAGTAAAATATCTAAATAAACTACTGTCTTTTTCATCCAAATTTTTAAATACATACATTGTATATTGACCTGGTCTTACTGCAACTACTTCTCCATAGAATGTTGTTCGCATTGTATTAAATCAAGTACATTTGTCTTGTTCTTTGCTGCTTCTAATGCTTTGTTGCAAAGATACTTAACTTCATCAAGTTTATGTAATAAATAATTAAAAATATTCCATTGCTTTTCGGATTGAGCAATGTCAATAGCTTCAGATAACAATTTAACATATTCGTTCTCCATTGATGCTAATAATTCAAAGAATTTTAAATCTTCTTTAAAATCGTCTGCATTGATAGAATGAATAGTTCTTTCTGGAAGCTTATTAAAGGTAATATAAGTAAATCCTTCTATACAGGATCTTGTCTCGCAACAACACTTGTATAGTTCTTTAAAAAATTTTTTATATCCGATATTACCTTTCTCATAGAAATATTGAATTGCAACAGCAATCAATACTAATTTGTCTTCTTCTAATTGAAGAAGTTCTTCAAACGAAGAATAAAGTTTATTATCCTCGTTCTTTTGGTCGTTTTCTTGTTTGAATCTCATCTTCTAATTTTGTTATTACAAAATATGAACCATGTTTAGAATAAGAAGTTTCTTTGAGTTCTCTATTAGATTCAAATATTTGACTATTTACTAGATGGTAATATTGTCTATCCTTTTCCCATCTAAATTGTTCTATTAGATATTTCAATTTTGTAAAAAGTTTTATGAAAATTAGGATTTAAATCAAATTCAATCAAACTAAATAATGAATCTGAGATTACAAACTCATGGTCACTTACGTAAAAATGTATATCAAAAGTATCTTCTGTAGTAAGAAACCTTAAAATATCATCATCGTTAAATACAATAGTATTATTATCTACAAACGTATAAGTTTCCCACAAATATATAAGTAATTCTCCATCATTATTTTTATCGAGAACGTTTAACGCTCTTTCGACTTTTTCATCTAACATTAAATCCAATGGATTTTCATGTTCTATGTCAGGATACCAATGCCCACCTAGCTTTTTAATTCCAATTCTGTAGTTCATATATCTCTTGGTATATTATAACATTGTGCGGCAAATACACATAATTTATCTGCTTCTTCGTTTCACTTATTACCGATATGGCCTTTAGTTCAGACCATATTAACTTTATGTTTACTTAATAATTCTACAACCTCGAATCAAAGATCCAAATTCTTTTTAGATAAATCTGAATCTTTGATTCATTTTTCGGCTGCACCGTTTATTCCGTTTATTACATATTGTGAATCAGAAACAATTGTAAGTTCAGTAGGTTCTTCAAAGTATTTTAACGTTTCTAATACAGCTCTTAATTCCATTCTATTATTTGTTGTATTAGTCATACCTTGATATAATTTTTTAACAATATTTCCATTGTCATCTAAAATTATACTAGCTCAACCTCCTGCAGATAAACTAGATTGATAAGATCCGTCTGTATAACAAGTAAACATTACTTGTATATACGTTTCGATTCAAGATCAAAAATTTCATCTACAATTTTAGATGAAACTTCATGAACATCTTTTAAATCAGATAATTCAAAAACAGCATAAGGTTTACCAATTGCTCTAGCATAAGCAATAACTCTACCTCTATTCTTAGAATAAAGTTCTCTATCAGAACATGTAGCATATCCAAATGAAAGTTTATTTCCATCTAGAATACTACAAACAGTAACTCTAGGAAGACTTTTTATAAGTATAGATTCTCCCCAATCTGCTAACTCATTACCTTGTGCATCTGCAAGAATGTATTTAGATCTTATTTGTAATGGCGCGGAATAATAATATTTAACTCCCATATTATTTAAATTTCTAATATTAATGGAGAATAACTTACAGTATATTCTTCATCAACTAAACTAACACAATAAACCTCAGTTTCTCCTAAAAGTTCTTTTTCGTGATTTGCAGAATGTAAATGTCCGTGTATATTATACTTTGGATTTCTTTCTAAGATTATATCTCTTAATGGTTCATTACCAATATGTACTAATTCTCTTCCCCATTTCTTCCATTCAAAACAGAGATCACTAGTACCATAAGGTGCATCATGAGTAAGAAGAATATCTACGTTATTTGGGATTTTATCATATACTTCTTTTAAATCATTATATGCTTTCATAAATCCCCAATTACCAAATATTTTACACCAAGGTGTACCATATATAGCGATTCCGTTAAAATTATAAAGCTCGTCTTCTAGATAAATTGCTCTTCCGTTGGTTTTTTCATTGACTATTTTAGCTAACTCTCTTCTACCATCAATTCTCAATTTCTCAAAACCAGCTTCATGATTTCCAGCAATCCATAAGACTTTACTATTTTCATTTTTAAATGGAAGTGTGTTGATCCAATCACAAAACGCACCTTCGTACCATTCTGTTGTATGCAATATGTATCTTTGTATATATAAATCTACAAGATCTCCTGCTAATAACATAAGGTCAAACGGTTCTTCTATATCTGGAAGAATACCGTGTAAATCAGATAAAGCAATAATTTTATATTTCTTTGAACACATCTTTTTCTGTAATTATACAATTAGTAGAAATAAACATATTTAATACACCAACAGCGTTTTCAAATGCAAGTCTATCTGCTTTAGCAGGATTTACAATACCTGCTTCTACAAAATTTATATATTCCTCAGTTTCTGCATTCCAAGAAATATTATCATCTGGATAAACTTCAGATCCAATTAATTGTGGATTTTCTCCTGCATTTTCAACAATTTTATCAAAAATAGCATTTAGAGAATTTTTAACAATATCGATTCCAGTTTGAATGTCCTTGTCCTCAGATGTTGGCATATTAACATAAGCTTTTAAATATGTAAGTCCTCCACCTGGAACAATACCTTCTTCACAAGCAGCTCTAGTTGCACAAACAGAATCATCAACTCTATCTTTCTTTTCACGCATTTCTAGTTCAGAGGTTGCTCCAACTTTAATTGAACAGACACCTCCTGTAAATCTTGCAAGACGTCCCTTATGAAATTTTTGAAGAGTTTCTTCTCCGTTTTGTAAAGTAGATAAATATGTTTTAATTGCTAAAATTCTAGCGGTTATTGAGGTTTTATCCCCAGCCCCATTTAAAATTGTAGTAGAATCTTTGGTAATAATAACTTTACCACAAGACCCTAACATGTTTTCATCTACTTTTTGTAATTCAATTCCATTCTCATACGTTGCAAGTTTTGCATGAGTAAGAATTGCTAAATCTTCAAGAAGATATTTTCTATAATCTCCAAAAGATGGTGCTTTTACAAGACAACATTTAATACTACCACGTAAGTGATTGACTCCTAAATTTTGAATAACTTCATCATCAAAATCTTGAGCAATAATTAACATAGATCTTCCATTTTTTGCGCAATATTCTGCAACAGGAAGAATCTCTCTGGTTAATTGTACTTTTTGATCTGTTACCAAAATTAGAGGATTCTCTAAAACACATTCACCTTTTGCCTTATCAGTGATAAACCAATGAGATGCAAATCCACGATCAAATTGCATACCATTGATTATATCAACAGTTGTTTGATTATTGGGAGATTCTTCTACCGTAATAACACCATCCAATCCAACCTTTCTAAATGCATCTGCAACGAATTTTCCTATTTCCTCATCTCCATTTGCAGAAATTGATGCAATTTTTTCTAGTTCGTTCCAATCGACTGGAGTAGAACATTCCTTTATTTTATCTACTACAAAATCAGATGCAATTTTAATACCTTGTCTGATTTTAGATAAATTTTTATCCAATCCACTCTTATACGCGTTTTCAACCATTTTATATGCTAAAACAGTACTAGATGTAGTAGCGTCTCCAACAGAACGAACCGTATTTAACGCAGCCTGTTTTAATAAAGTTGCACCAACGTTTTCAAATTTATTTTCTAAGAAAATATTTTTTGCAACAGTTACTCCATCTTTTGTTACATGTGGAAGTCCATTTGAATAATTATCAATAATCACACATCTTCCCTTTGGACCTAATGTAGAACCAACAGCAGATGCGATTTTTTGCATTCCTTGTAACAACGCATCCTTAGCATATAAATCAAATTTTAATTCATTAATCATTTAAAATCCAATTTTTCTTTCAACATTTGCTTCAGAGTAACTTGTTTTATCTGTATTATAAATATCAGCTAATGTCATAGGTTTAATTTCCTGTAACTTTAAATCGTGTTTTTCATTTAAAGCCTTTACTTTATCCTCTGAAAGCTCTTTAAATTCATATTTTGCATAGCATCTTCCTTTTCTAAGAAGAGCTGAATCTATTGTTCTAATATCAGCATTAAATGTGCAAATGAATTTTAAATTCATAATATCTGAAAGTAAACCATCAGACATATTTAGAATATTACTAATTGCTCCATTAAAGATATTAGTTTTACGATCTATTAAAACCTGTTCACAATCTTCTAAAATAAATACAGAATCTGAGTTATCAATCATAAATGTAACAAAATCAGGATCTGATAATCTAGTAATTAAAGAACTAGGGATAATAATATAATCTTTAGGATAATTACTGCATAAATGTCTAATGTAACTAGTTTTTCCTGTACCACATTGTCCAAATAATAAAATTAAACCACTTTCTCTATCTTCTAAGAATTTAACAATATCCTCGTGTACAGGCATAAAATCATCATTGTAATTCTCATTAAGATCGATATGAGTAGGTTTTATTCTAGAATCAAGTGTGTAATAGTCACCATTACAAAATCCAACCAATTTTACAATAGCTTCTCTTGGTTGAGGAGTAACTTTTGGAAATTTATCCCAAATATCTTTAAGATATTGTTCAACATTAGTAGCATATTCAGTTGTTCTACAAGTAATCGATTCTGAGTCTATTACTAATATAGATGTTGAAGTTATTACATAAATACAAGAACTAGCATCTGAAATTCTAAATTCATTTTCGTTTTTTCCAACAAGTGAATATTTCGTAACAATTTGAAATATTTTCTCACAATCTGGGATAATTTGATTAATTAAATCAGATGTTAACTTCTCTAAATCACATTTATCCTCCTCCCTATTGAATGTAAGAGCCATTACATTAGGACGTATACCAAATTTATTTATAAATAATAAATCTGCATTAAATTGTCCATTATATGCATAACATTTAGTCCAATCCATTTTTTAATAATTTAATAAAATAAAATAAAAGTATCCAATTTACAAAAGGAACTATACAACCAAATGCAGAAAATCCTGGATACGAAAGTAGTCCTTTTTTATAGCATTCATTCATAAGTAAGAAGCTAGCAACACAAGGAACTGAATAAATAAGTATAAATTCCATAATAAATTGTAATTTTTAGCAGGAGCGGCAGGATTCGAACCCACATGTCTGGCTTTGGAGACCAGCGCTGGTGGTTTTGCTTACTACTATACGTTTCCGTACCTTATTTAGTTTGTAGTCTGGAGTACTTCTTAACCTTAGCCTCTAGCTTTAGGTTGACGATTATCTACTCTCTCGCGGCTAGATATTTCTATTCCGACGTCGTTACCATCAGCATTACCTGTTAAGGATTCAACGTTATCATCGTCTGCACTCTTACTGTTTCCAATAAGAGGCTCCATTTGTTTAAAATTATTTTTATATTGAGTGCATTTTGAAACGGCTATAGAACTAGCATAATTACTAGAAAAAGATACTGGCAATATGTATATAACTTCTTCATCTATATCAGCTCCTATAAAATAATCAATATCATCTTTAGTATATCTTTTTATTTTATATTCACCCATATTATGTGAAATTTTTCTTACTGGAATAACTTTACTAGTATCTGAAGATTGTACTGTTTTAACTTGCAATCTCAAATACGTGTTATTCTTTTCAATAATTAAATCTACTTTACCATTTTCTAAAACAGGTTTATAAATATTTCATCCGTGTTTTAAAAATTCTTTTTCTACTAAAATTTGTCCTAAATAACCTTTTTCAATTGTTTTTCCATCACTCATATTACATAATTTTAAAATTGAAGACCACTATGTTACCATTACATCACGCTCCTGTACTTTAATTGATACTATTTTAATAAAAATGAGATAAAATCATTTGCGTTTACCAATTTCGCCAATTCGCTAAAATGCAGCAAATGCAGGATTCGAACCTACGTATATCGGTATTGTAAGTATCAAAATATAAAGTTACGAAAATTTTTTTAATTTTCCAAATTTTTTTACTTAGGCAAATACTTGTCTAAGAAAGCGTTTAGGTCAAAATCTTGACTTAGTCCTGCAAGTTCTAATTCACGAGATACCCTATTATAGTCGGGCTCTTCAACTTTATTTACAAATACAGATTTAATTAATTCATCCTTAGTAAATTCATGATAAAGAACACACTTAGCGTTCTTTGGATCATAATATATATTATAATCTGCACGAATTCTATCAAAAGATATATCTCCTTCTTTACTAGGTTTGGATTCTTTTACAATACTAGCAATTTCTTTAACTCTTGTTAAAAGTTGTTTTACTTCCTCTTGAAGAGCTAAATAAGGATCGACTTTTTTCTCAAGTTCTAAAAAATGTTCTTTGATATAAGCCTGTTTTATTTCTTTATTCCTTTCTTCAAACTTTTCTTTTAATAAGGAAATAACAGCTTCTTTTTGTGCACGTGTAATCTTCATGTTATTTTTGATTAATTCTACCTAAATCTAATCTTAGGAATTCGATAGCCCCAAATTCGATAAATTGATCAAACTCCCAAATATTATCAGTACAATTTGTAATCATTATACTTTGATCTTGAAGTCTGTCAACAACTAAAATATAGATTGGAATGTTTTTAGCAATAGCATATCCAATCTCAAATGCAGTTCCAGAGTCAGAATAATGTCCATCATAGACTACAATTACTAACTCAGCTTCATCAAGCGCTTTAATATCAGCATCATAAATCGCTTTGGCCCATTCAATATTAGATATATTTTCTGCATTTGGAATAGATAAATCCATTGGAAAATATATTACATCGTCAGGGTAATGTGATAATAATGCTAATTTCAAACGATCCATTCTTTCTTTTTCTTCTTTATTAAAGAATGGTCCAGAAACGTAAATGTTCATTATTCGTATATTTTTTCGTTATGATATACTTTTGAAAATTCATCAGTAGTTAAAATTTCATCTTTAGGAATGCAATTAGATACATCACTTTTATATGTCATTACTAACAAACTATCATCAAAAATTTTTCTAATTATATACCGTATGTATCCATTTTTATAAGGATAATATATTATTTGTCCGACAAACATCTCTTATCAAAATAAACTTTTACATGATTTTCTTCTAAACATGATTTAGATAAATCTTCTCTATTTATGATAAACATAAAATCTTTAATAGCATCTTGTCCAAAATAAACCGTTACAATAATATGCTTTTTAGTTTTTTCATAAATCCATCCTTCATAACAAATTTCAGATTTATCTACTATCCATACAGTATCAAAAAAATCTACATCTCTTACTGTTTTTAGAGGTGTAGATTTTTCAATCATTTTTGGTTTAATCCAATCCAATATTTTTTTAAACATAATATATCAATTTAAAGTTAGGTGATTGTACCAGAATCGAACTGGTGTCAACAGAGCCACAATCTGTCCGCTTACCACTGGCGTAACAACCACATGTTATGATACAAAAAGATCACTTGGCGCAAGAAAATTCTTGTCAATCTTATCTATATTGTATGTATCATAATTGAGACTAATCGTCATCTTCCTCTATTGGAAGATCTCAATAGTTTACTTTAGCCTCTCTACGTTTTTTCTTTTCGGGAACAGAACTTGTTTCCCTTGTGATTTTGTTCTTCTTCCTGCGAACTTTCTCAAAATTTGGATGATCATCGATCATATGATCCAGTTCGTAATCAGAAACTTTAGGCATTTAACTAAAAAATTATGGTTAAAATAATCTAGAAAGGCACTGAAAGTTACTTTTACTCACAAGCCATGAAAATTACGTTTCCAAGTCGAATCCTTAACGCAAGATTTCGCGGCATGACCAGCATGCAATTGTTTTAATAAATAGTAATGCAAATAATGTAAATTTTAGCATTGTAAGTGCCTTTTATATATTGGAAATATGTGGTAGCCGGTAGCAGACTCGAACTGCTGTACTAGGACTGAAAATCCTATGTCCTGCCACTAGACGAACCGGCCATACCTTTAATCATTACATTCAAAATACAGAAGAGTTGGACTATTTGCATGGACATCTATATCTGGATAATTTTCTGCAAATTTCTCTCTATTAAATGGAAGCGTTATTAAATGTAAGCCATGTGCAGTTGGAACAGAATATTGATATTTAATGCAATTAAATGGTTGACAATGATATTCGATAAATTGAATGATTTTTTCAACATTTTCCACATCATCTCCATCTAAATCAATAACAAATTGTTTATCTTTTGTTATAAAAGTTTTACCACAAGCAGTACTATATACGCTTTTTAACGCTAAATTTGCTTTACAAAGATAAGCATCTGTTGTAATTCGTAAGCATTCATCTGCAACCTCTTCGAAACTACGTTTAGTTGGATGAACATAACATCTCCCATTAATGGCATGACAAATCGCTTTGATTTCGGATTCAAATTTATTTAAATCATCTAAAGATCTAATAACATACATCCTAATCATGCGATTTTTGTTATTCCCATTTATTCCTGGTTCGTTATGTCCATCCTTCCCACGTACAAGTATTTGTGCAAAGTAGAATTCATCTTTTGATTCCCAATGCATTATCGATCTAAATAGATCAAAATTATCTACAATTTTCATATTATCAAATATTAGTCTCCCAGGCAGGAATCGAACCTGCACGCTACTATTACTTCGCATATGATCCTAAGTCATAGGTGTCTACCAATTCCACCACTGAGAGATGGTGTCAAACACTTACGCGGTTTGACTTTACGTCCGATTTACAATAATTACGGAATATGGTCTACCCAGTCCCATACATGCCGCTTAAACGTTTAGTAGTCTACTGCACTCCTTAGGAATTATCCTGTGGGCTGTTGTCAATTGAAATCTCATGAGTATAAAAAAATCTTTTAGGCTTAGGACTCTTATTTAATGTGGTAGCACCTTTCCACTACTTTTTTACATTTCAATGACTCAAGGGCTCAGGTTTCTACTCTTAATATAGCCCTTTTTTCCGTTGTCTCGGCTTACGTTCTCTGTTTTACAGATTATACTACGGAGGGGTTTTAAACATTATTCTACTTATTTAACGGAAAGAATATTTTAGTATCCGTAACGTTCATTGTAAACGTCATGAAAGTCATTCTAACATTGACTTACAGAAATACGCAGACGAGTTCCATCTATTTTAAATGTTAGTCTTGTCCAACCCGACATTATTCTCGTTTACTTAATTCTTCTTTACATTCCTCTAAAAAAATTGATAAATTTTTATCTTCTCTACATTGTAACATTGCTACAAAATAATTAATGTAAGCAATTAATGATGATTTAGAAAACGAAGAAAAGTTCATACTAATTAAATAATTTAACGAGTCGTTTTATACGGGAAAACCCATATTTGTTTCCATTCTCTACATAAAGTATGCGTAAAGATAATTCCATAAATCTATCCGTATCTGGATGGATCATTCTAGGATGTTGTTGTTTTTCTTTATACCACTTATATTCTGCAGAATATGAAAATTCCTTTTTCATATAAGCTCTTCCTGCTGCTAAATAATCAGCAAGCATTTCAAGTTTATATTTAGGAGGCATATTGATTGGAACGCCTCCTTCATCGTACTTATCAACCCAATATTCGTAATGATGAGGATTTCTTCCTTTATGATGTTGCCAGGCTAAAGAGTAACCCTTATCTGCTTTACAAGCATTTATTGGGCTACTCTTTCCTCCCTGGTAATATTTTACGCTTTCCCAAAACTCAATTGGAGAAAACTTACTCATATCATGAAAAAATCCTTGAATTGGAATACCTAGTTTATAAGCATAATAAAACACCCAATATTTATGAATAAATATTGTTTTTAAGTGTCCAAAAAAATTTTTAATCATTGTTAAGCCAATGTTCTACATTTGTGTTGTTTTCGATTTGATATTGAATTCTTCTGTTTACTTCTTCCCAAGCAATTGGAGTATAATTATTGAAATCTACTCCAACTTCGTACTGTGTACTTTTATACGCTTTAAGAAATTGTGCATCAAATCCAGTATCATTTTTGCGAAGATGAACGTGTCCAAATAGATCATAAGAAACATTGCCTCCATATATAGAAGGATTCCAATGAGCAAATGTTAAAAATGGATAATGATTTAAATAAACAGTTCGTTCGTCTATTGTAATTCTCATTTGTTGCGTAGCATAATCGAATATTGTTAGCATACCTTGAGACGCATTTTTCATATCCTTTTTGTTTAATACGAGTCGTTAATTCGTATCCGTATGGCTCATAGTTGAATTCCTATGAGAACTGACTATCTCTTCACCTTCGACATTACTCGCTAAGGGCAGGGCATTTCGAATCACTTGATTCTACTTCCATTTCAGGAATAGTCGATGAACCTTCTGTATTATTTACAGCTTGGCTGCTGATTACCATCTCAGGCGTTCCAGCAATTAACCCTGTTTCACTTGATGATTTCTCATCAAGAGCACAAAATATTTCTTCAAATTTTTCTTTTTTCTGCTTACAATAAATTGTAGCATCTTTATAAATCAAATCGTAAAATTTTTTAATATTACCTCTACCAGAGTATTCTATAGTAACAATGTTAGTTACATTTTTACGCCGTACATTTAATTTTGTACGATTAAATCCAAGATTCATAACAAGATAATCTTGAATACCTTGAATTAAATCAATATTGCCAGTAATATTAAATTTTACATTATGTACTATTCGTCCATTTGGACGACTTTTAAATTTCATAAATTTTCTTTTTCCATTTCAAACACATCCATCTCCATCAAAGTAACCTCTTATAAAATGAGGTATTAATTCAGAAGAAAGTACATTCTGATCTGGAAATTTTATTTTATGAGATTTACATTGTATAGCACCCGCTTTTGCTATATCTGAACTTAATTTTTTAGAAGTAATATTTAAAGTACAAACTCCAGGTGTATATTCTTTAATTTCAAATTTACAACACAATTGTTGTTTTATTTGTTCTAAAATATCACGCCGTTCATCTTTTTGTACAAATTCTAATACACCTAGTACTTCATTATTATATCCATCCGCATAAAAGAATCCTAATATATATGCTTTTTCGGGTGTGTTTATTTGTTCAAAATAATTTTCATTAACTTTATTCATTTTTTTAACAATTTATTTATTTTTCACAATCTTTTAATTTTTTGCAAAGTTAATAAAAATTACAATGATTTCCAAATGATTTCCAATAAAATTAAGAAAAATTTAAAATTTTATGATTTCCAATAATAAGAATTATATGTCCGTTTAACTGATCTTTAATTTCTTTCCATTTTTGTGCACCTCCGAAACAAAAATCACCCAAATGAAACACTGTATCTTCTGGACCAACAACAGAATTCCAATTTTCAATTAGCTTTTGATCATGTTCTTCTATAGACGCAAAAGGTCTATCACATAATCGCAAAATTGCATTATGATTAAAATGAGTTAGGTGTCCGACGTGAAATACACGCCGGACCCTGGAAATTTAGTTACCATATTATTATAATTTAAAAATTGGTAGCGCATGAAGGAATCGAACCTTTTAATTACCAATTAAACATGCGCTAATAGTATTATATCAACACATATTAAATAACTAATTTACTATCAAATATTTTGTTCTCTAGTATAAGATCTGAACCAATATAATCTCCATTACTCTCTTGATTTAATTTCAAGCACTTTAACTTAATCATTTGAATTTGAAGAAAATCTACAATTGGTTTAGGATATACACGACTAATGATAGTATTTATATCCACTGAAATAAGTTTACTCGTTTCAGCAAAATCTAAGAAAGCGTTAAAAATATAAATCCAAGTTAATATTTTCTCGAGATTATATGTAGGACGTAAAAACCTAAATTCAACCGTTTTATTAACAGAATAACATAATAAGTTAACAAAGTTACAGAAATAATATCTAGATGCTACATTCCACTTATGTTTTCTTTCAACATCCAACGGATGAGGTTGTACAAATGAACCAAAAAATGTATTACCAGTGATATCTCTAAACATTTGCTCAAATGAGTTATATTTCCTTAACGGTTTACAATAGGATTTACCATTCGATTTATATTTTTCTGTGAAAAATGAATATGCAGGACAAAGAGCTGCTAATTCATTAGTGTTATAATATAAAAGATTATATAATCTCCAAATCTTATCTGCATCTAACGGAAAATCTCCAAAATGAATGTGTAAAGAACAATCCTTGTTGAAATGAGTATATTCAGAAAGAACTTCTAACTGTCTAAACAATAGATTGAAACCAGAGTTTCCCTTAAGAACAATAGTAGAATATTCACAACCAGTAATAGATCCGTCTCTTAATGGAATCAAACCTAATTTGAAACATAATTCTTCAGGAACTGCGCCCATTGATGTCTCAAACTCAATTCCTATTGTTCGCTTTACATGTTCAGAAATTGGAAAATTTATATCGTTGCACTTTTCTTGTTTATTTTTAAATAGTTCAAAATTCTCAACAGCTTCATATTTTTTCTCAAAAGTGTAAGGATACAAATTTAATCCCAAAATACAATTGTTAGTAATAGCCTCTGTTGATCCTTCTATAACCATTTCATATCGTCCAGTTCTCTTACTAAACACCATTCCTGGAATAGAACCCGGTATATAGTAATAATCCTTATAACGACATTCGTTTTTACCAATAAATCTACCTAATACAATACTTTCTGAATGTTTTGTATATCCTAAAATAAGAATTCCATCTACAATACCAGTAACTATTGTATATATCTTTCCACGACCAGATGAACATTTTCTGTTAGTGATCTCATCTATAAAATCCATAATTTCTTAAGTTCTGGTAAATTAATATTTTTCGATTCTATTGACCCAATCGATTTTGAAATATATTCGTATGATTCAAATGAAAACGCACCATTAACAAAATGACGAACTCTAGTAGAACCTAATGCTCTAAGTGTACCACTAAACAATCTTAAGTATTGTGGACTCTCTACAAGATACACAGTTTTATCCATTATTAGAATTCTATCTCTACTCAAAAACCTAAGCAGACTGATATTATCTTCGATAAATTGTTCCATAGTATTCTTTGTTTTAAGGAAATATTTCCAAACAAAACCATAGTATGTCTTTTTATCGAACGGAATACCATTAAAGAACCAAAATTCTTTAAGGTCTGCATGAGGCACATTTTCTGAATAAATACAGCCATAACTACTAATAAAATAATTACCATGTAATAATCTTGAGTTAAGTTTATATACATTACTGTCAGGAACATATGTTATCATTCCCATATACTTCTCATAAGAAGGTTTATATGTGCTAGGAACATAAGTAGGATAATCATATGTCTTTACTTTAGTTGGTTCTGTTTGTCGACATTTATTCCTGTCGAAACTCTTTAGAACAACAACCTTTCCATTTACAAACTTAATTAATTTATTTGCGGTTGGAACATATATTGTTTCGTCATTACATAATGGTGACAGAAAATCACAAATTGATGAAAAAGTTAAAACGCCTTTGTCGATACAAAAATATAAAGGACGTTCTTCAGAAGCAACTGTTGCATAATTGTTTTTAAGACTTTCACCTCTGAATAACAAAACTTCAGGAGACCCTTTTCTATAATCAACTATTACGAACGCAGCACCTCCATTATATTCTTCAAGAACATCATAACCACAATCATAAAAAATTCTAGTCATGACTTGAGAATCTGTCATTCCTTTAATATCAACATCTGGAATATACTTTTTAGCTAACTCTTTGTAATTTAGAATAGTACCATTATGAAGAACAACAAATTCCGGTTTATTATCTTTATAAATAACAACAGGTTGCGCATTTTCTACACTAACGGCACCTATAGATGCTTTTCTACAATGGCCTAACGCAATAGATGCTTTCTTTGTGTTCTTCAAAATTTCACTGGTTTTATAAAAATCAATGAAATATTTATGCTTATCAACACCATATGCAACTTGTCCATCAATAAATATTCCACAAGAATCACCTCCTCTAGAATCATTATCTATTCCAAGTACGCAAAATTTACGATAATCAAATTGTGTTGGTTCTTCACTAATTATTCCAAATAATCCACACATTACATATCAAGATTATATTTCTGAATAAGATATTTGGCTATATCTTGGTTTCCTTCATTGATGCATTCTATTACAGAATATTCGTCTTTTGTACTAAGAGAAAGACCTGCATTAAAGTAGGATATGACTTGTACAATCCCATTCCATACCCTTTCTAGTAATTCAGGACTGTTCATCATATATGACGATAAGCACCGATATTCTACACCCCAATCTTGGAGTCTAAAAGCACCGGCTTTTCCGTATAAAAGACGCCTTTCTTTATCTGTATCAATAAGTACACTAGGTACACCAAGACATAGATCAAAAAGTTTAACAATTTTAAGAGAATCGGCAACATTAAAATTATCATATCCAAAATGAATATGAAATCCTGCAGATCTTAAGTTCTTAGGAGGCTTTGGTTTTGGATTCATAGACTCCGTATAGCAATTATAATCCGGATCACATCCAAATAATTTAGCTTCCTTCGATCTTAATTGACTGTCAGCAACAGTTTCACTTGCAGAACACTTTATATCATAATCTGGATTGATTTTCTTAACAAAAGCTTTAATCCAATTTTGCATATAAAGTATATTATTAATAAAGCCTTCTTTTGTCGTTACAGGAGGAATATTAAATTCGGCAAGAATGTTGTCTATTTCTACTCCAAATCCCTTTGGCATAGTATCATCTACATAAGGACTTCCTTTTACTCCAGGAATAAGACCTACAGATGATACTACTTTTCCAGTTTTTGAATTAATAATAAATAATTCCGGATCGGCTCCGATTGTAATATTACTTAGAAGCATAAGATTTAATAAGTTTATCTAACATTTTTGCAACTGGGGAATTAGGCATCATTTCAGGATGTCCTTGAATGGCTAAGCACTTAGCTTTACCAGGGATGGTATAGAGAACAACTTCAGGTTCTCCATAGCTTCTAATAATTACAGCACTAATACCATCTCCAACTGGATCACAAATCTCTTCTTTTGCATAATAGAGAATCTTATAGCACTCTTGTGGAAGATTAAAAGGATATTGCATTTGATGATGAGTAGATGTAATTTGATACATCATATTATCTTCATTACCATAAATAGCATGTGTTCTACCTAAAGCATGACCTCTGCAATCTTGAACAAGATTACCTCCACTTAATGCACAACATAATTGAGAGCCTCTGCATATACCAACTATTAATTGATCAGGACGAACGCTATCAAATATAGCTTTTTCTTTTGCATCTCTCTGTATGTTTGTATAAACATTTGTAACAATACGTCTACCATATGTCTTAGGATGTACATCTTCACCTCCGGTAAACAACACTACCTGTGCATCGTTGATATCGTCAACAAGTACAGCATCTGTAATAAAATTAGCGTAGTATTTACTATCGCCTACAACGTAAACATTCATTATAATTTCTTTTATATGTTCCAATACGTTTGTTATAAGAATTTTCGATTTCTTCTCTATCTAATGTATCTATACCATGTTTATCGATATTCTCATAATTTAAAACTTTCCTACTATAACCTTTAAATGTATCATGAAGACTAGAATAATACTTATTTAAAGTTGTTTTTATTTCTGAGTTTGTTTTTAATAGAATATTTGTTCCATATGTAGGAACAAGTGAGTGTCCTCCTCCTAGCTCTGAAAATCCAGATTTACATAATACATTAAATAGATTCACTTTAGACACAAATCTAAATTCTTTTTCTTTTCTAGCATGATTAACATCCAAACACATAACGTTGTATGGATATTCATATGCATAACGCACCCAAGTTAACATATATTTGTGTGCAGGACAATATCCGTCTATATCGGCGATGACAGTAAAATAATCATCGTGTTCTTCTACTTTAAAAGTAACCTCCATTACTTTTTTAAGTAAATTAACATGGCGACACAGCTCTTTTCTTGTTAGAAAACAATAATTATTTCGACTTCTATCTTCGACAAGTTTTTTATTTTTATTTATAAAAATTTTATAATGCCCTTTTCTTTTTACTCGATTGCCTTCTAGATCTAGAAAAGCCTGTGCAAAACAAGCTTGTCTTTCTAAATCGACATCAATACCACCTTCTATTTTAGCGGAATATGTAGTAAAAAAACTAGAATATTGGAATGGACGTGCCATAAGAAAATAATTAAAAATGGGGCGGCCTACAGCAACCGCCCCAAAACCCAACTTTTTACTCCTTAGGCGCAACAGCCTTCTCAGCCGGAGCACCAAACGTACCTCCAAAGAGGTTGTTTCCACCAAGTGCGGACATCAGAAGGAGATCCTTCATGGAATCGCTTCCACCATCCTTGCTCACAAGAGCATACATGAGCATCGGGTTGGCACCGAGTTCTCCACCGTTCTGACTCATCATCATCAGAGGAAGAAGAAAGTCATTATTGTCTCCACTGAGAGCGAGAAGCATCATAGGATTGATGCCACCGTCAAGGCTTCCTGCCAGAGAGACGACTACACGCACCATAGTGGTGTTAAGGATGAAATCCTTAATCAGATGAACGGTCTTACCAGCACCGCTATAGCTAACAGCGTTGATCTTACCATCCTCGATACGAGTTACCTTTGCATAACTACGATCTAAAGCCATAACGTCACCAACCTTCAGCTGATCCTTAGGCTTGCTAATAACATAAACAGGAAGATCAAGAGTTAACTTCTCAGGATAAGAAGTAAGCTCATTAGCAGCGTTAATAGCTACATAACCATCTGCGGTACGAACGCAGATATTGCCATCAGTGGCGATACGTACATCGTCTGCCTTACTAGGCAGGAACATCTCCTTAATACGGGCGGAGAAACCCTTAAGAGAATTACCCATTTCTTTTTTGTTTTTATTTTCATAAACGAGGGGCTTAGCAAACTTAGACCAATCCCCATACTTAACAACACTAGCTACGCTAGAGATACCTGATTTCTTCAGGTCATAATTACGAGTGAGATCGTCAATATAGCTACGATCAGCATCGCTAAGGTTTTCGATGTCTTTGTCAAAAGTTTTCACAATGTAAAGAGCGTGTCCTTTACCTGTATTGACAATGTCACCGGGTTCCACTTTTGCTAGATGAGCATTCAACTCAACATTGCAAATTCTAAACTTGTTGTTGCTCTTTGCAAACTCGATTACATCCTGCAGACGTTTTGGCTGAGTAGTAATACCACAAGCATAAATCAAAATCTTGTTACTCATTAATTAATTAATTAAATTATAAAAAAGCTGTAGTTAATCAACATCAATTGGTACTATTTCAATGCACCCATCAGATAAAACAACTGTTATACCATCTTCTGTTATAAAAGTTATTTTACCTTCCCATTTAGATAAGTCAGTTACATCGTGATAAACCGTTGTAACTCCGTTTTGCGTATAATATACATTGTAATATTCTATTGAATTTTGCTTTCTATCTACACCGCATGCAGCAAAAGTAACTAATCCAATTACTATTACATAAAATAAAGCTGTAATTAATTTATCTTTCATAACGCTAGAGTTTAGAGTCAGGTAATGGAATTGAACCATTGTACACAGTTTTGCAGACTGTTAGATAAGCCACTCTCTCAACCTGACATTAATTAGAGCAGTAGACGCGATTCGGACGCGCGACCTGAGACTTGGAAGGACCCCGCTCTACCAACTGAGCTACTACTGCAAATGACCTTTTGAACATTAACCCCAGAGGTCTAACTGTGCCGACATACGATTCGGAGGACGAAGTATGCATGCATATAACTATATCTTTCAATAGCCGAAGCCTCAGCCTGTCCTATCTTCGTTCCCGTGTACTTTGGGCTCACTTTAGAGCCGGATGAGAATACCGAGATCTCGACCTGAGGTTTACAAAACCCCTGCTCTGCCACTGAGCTAATCCGGCGTGGTAGAGTCTTCCAGGTTTGAACTGGAATGCCTACGTTATCAGCGTAGAATCCTAACCAATTAGATGAAGACTCTGTTTTATTAATCCGGAGCGAATGGGTTAATAAAATAAATAATAATTTATGACTCTTCTTTTATAAATGTTGGAATCGAACCAACGTGTCAAATTTTGCAGATTTGTGTCATACCACTAGACGAATTTATATTATTAATAACATTGTAAGAGTCATTTGTATTTTACAGACTATTATTAAATATTAATCTAATAGCGTCAGTATAACTTTTACATTCTTTTAATTCTTCAATCGTCATGTTTTATAAATATTAATCGTCGTAGGGTAGACAGGACTCGAACCTGCGTGAATGTCCACATCCCAAATGTGGCCGGTGACCAACTACCGCACTACCCTATTCTATTGCTTATCATTCTATTACTAAAACACCGTTTTCATCAATATAGTGTTCATATCCATGTTCCACTAATTCATTAGCAAGAATGGCTAATGCTTCAGAAGCTTCATACAAATCTTCAGCACCTACATAAAGTGTTACTGTAATCGTACAACCATGCATACTACCAACTGTACTACATCTCGATATTAATCATTAGTTTGAATTTCTTTTATTATAAGATACTGTCTAGCATCCATATAGCACGGGCTTATGCCACGTTTACCATTTTCAACCCATTGTTTTTCCCATTTTTCTTTAAACTTTAAAGCGTTGTCTTTATTTACAAACACTCCAACTCTTTTGTCGTATTTATACGTGCCCCAGCAATCGTCTAATACTTGTTCATATAATTCATAAATTGTCATAATTAAAAAATTTAAGCGGAGGGAACAGGATTCGAACCTGTGGATCCATAAAGATCGGCAGTTTAGCAAACTGCTGGTTTAAGCCACTCACCCATCCATCCGAACGAGGGTTTTGCAATTAACCAACAAACCCTCAAAAGGTTGTAATTTTACAAGCTTGAATAGTATTACTACTATTGCGGAGAGCTGAGGTGTCGATCCCCATACCGCGAAGTACGCATTGTTTTCCATCAATAAAAAATTGATTCGACTATGTTATCACCATGCTTACGTTTAGGTGGAAGGTATATAGTCTGTACACATTTATAACACAAAATGTTAATTTAGCTCGGCGTTGATAAAATTTAATGGCTTTTACTTTCGCCGAATTAGCCTTCTTCTACATCAGTTGTTTCCAACTGTGCACTCGTACCATAATTTATTATCACAATGTATTTATTTCAATTCTCATTTAAAGTAAGTGCACCAGTAACTTCAATTTTATTACTTGGAATTTCATACATAGTTCCAGATTGAGTTAATATAAATAATATATCACACGATGTATTATCAAATAATCTAATTCTAGAAACACCAGATGATCCTCCAGTATTTCTTAACTGAACTATATAGTGAGTTCCAGATTTATTTGTTCCTCTGGTTGTTTTAATAGATACCTTATATAATTTATTGTTTTTATCAATAACTAAATCATATGCTTGAGTATCATTTAAAGGAATTGATATTGGTACACCTATTGATGTATAATATGCAATTGCTGCACCTAAACCAACATTTCCTTGCTTACTTTTATAATTTGAATTTCATACATTTTCCATATAAATTAATTTTTTTAGTTCAAGACAAGCCCTAAGGCCGCTTAGGTTAACTCTCCATTATACTACTTAAGAGCGACCCATAGCATATTGGTTTCATAAACTTCTTCTGGAAGATTTATATTAGGGTAATCTATTTCTGGAAATATTCTTACTAATTCAGTATCAAGATACCATTTACAAGTAAGACTGAAATATTTAATAATACCTACAACATCCTTAATAGGATGGTCCGTTATTTTAAAGTAAAATACCTTTTTATTAAGTAGCGACTCTAATGTATCTAGTGCTATGAACGTTCCTAAGTCTATCTCTTCACAGTGATACTTATAATACCAATGTGTTCTTTTTTTATATACTTTTACTGTCATAATATATTAAATTAAAAATTGCAGGATATACGGGAATCTAACCCGTGACACTAGAGCGACAATCTAACAGTTTACCACTAGCCTAATATCCTATTTTAAATGTGGGAAGAGAGAGAATCGAACTCCCAGTCCCGTTGGGGAGTAGATTTACAGTCTACGCGGCTACCGATTACCGGTTATCTTCCCAAACTTGTGGACATTGATGGAGTTGAACCACCGACGCTAGGCTCTTCAGGCCTACGCTCTACCTACTGAGCTAAATGTCCATACACACCCCGCAAAGCTAACGGGGCAATGTGTACTCGCTGATTAGTCCAACGTTACACTGTCTCTACAGTGACTAATTTGTAGATAACTAAAGCTTTAATGGTGCAACCGACGCGGATCGAACGCGTGACTCCCAGATTAAAAATCTAGTGCTCTACCAACTGAGCTACGATTGCGATCCATATTTAAATCCACCAAATATCTTTTATATAATACTTATTAAAATTATGAATTATTGGAGTTATAGTTATTATTGATGGAAAGGCGCCTTTAAAGTTAATTACTTTTAAAAGGATGCCCATTATTGGATCAGAAAAAGCTATTTCTGAACTACTTGAAACCCGATCAAAAGCATAAAGCTTTCCAATTGTATTCTCATAATTTTTAACAAGTCTTATATAAATAACATTTTTACCTATAAAATTAAGTAGATGTTCAGCTGCTGCGTTTTTGATACTATAGGTTTTTAATCTACAATTAAAACGCCAAATATTTTCTTTTTTATATAATCTTAATATCATAATGTTTAATTAAATTAGCTGGGATAGAGAATTACGATATCTCGACTTCTTGATTAACAGTCAAGCGCTCTGCCTCTGAGCTATATCCCAGTGTTGTGGACCCGTGAAGAGTCGAACTTCAGTCTTACTAAGTATCAATAATATAATTATTTACACGTTTAGTTAGTTCTAGCTAAACTAACAAGAGCTTTCAAAGGACAGGGATTCAACTTTTCTCCCAATCTCCACCACTTAGTTTAAAACTCAAACTAAGAAACTAGGCAATAGCAAATGCAGGCGTCTCAACGACAAATAAATTTGCAATTCTATTGCAGAAATCCATAACCTTGTTACGAATTTCGGAAATAATGTTTTTGCCAGTTATTTTTGCGAATAGTTGATAAACGAGTTGTTCAGCTCGTACGTGTTACATTACAAATCTCATAGCAATCTAATCCATAACCGGGCCCAAAATAGATTAAATAATATCCATTATATGATTAACAATATGTTCAGCTGCTTCTAAACCTGGTCCAAGTAATTCTTTTAAATTGTCATGAACTTCTAAATATTGTTTAAATTCACTTTTAGATTTATTTAATCCGTATATAATTCCTTTTCTATATGCAAAATAGCATATTCCAATACATAAAACGAATATTAATAATAAAAATAATACAATCATAGTTTAAAAAGGTAGTTCTACAGCATCAATGCCGGGATTAGTATAAGTCATCCTTTTATGTTCAGTTAGTACATCAGTTAATTCAGATTCAAATGATTTGATATACTCAAGCGCAGTAAGTCTTGTTGTATTCTGTACAGGACGATCATGAGAAAGATAAATCTGATCCATAACAAGTTGATGATTCCTAATCTTCACACTAAATGTACAATCTTCTGGAGATGTCATATGAAACGCAAGGTATTGCTTGTTCTTGATTTGTGCCCAGTAACAAGAATATAAACAATGATTCATTGACATGCCTTCAATAAATACATCTTTCTCTGTGTTCAACAACTTAACTGTAGGAGTATCTATATCTAAATCATATACAGGTGTATTTTCTTTTTTAGATATTTGTTTATAATTAAGAAGTCTGATTTGTCGATCATGCTCTTCTTTAAGTCGCTTTTCTGACCAAGTAAAATCTACAACTTCGTTTAATTTAATAGCACAATTAAGTATATCTGATAATAAAGTGTATTTCTGATTATAATTTTGTAAAGATACTAAAACACCAACACTCTTATTAACGTCTTTTGTAAATTCTTTTAAATCATAAAGACTTAAATGACAGCCATTGTGTAAATAACTTCTATATAACTTCCAATTAAGTTCTTTAATTCTATAAATTTTACTTAGAACACATTTATATAACGTTTTCTCATTATACACTTTTTTTCTAAGTATATCTGCTATTACAGTCTTTTTAAGAAGATAGTTTTTACTATACTCATCAAAATTATTTATTATATCTATTCCAATAATAGACAGAAACGCTTTTAAAGCATTAACATCTAGTTGCTTTACAGTTATTTTATTCTTTTCAATTACAATTACGTTCTTCCATGTCACATTTGGATAAAATCTTTTTCCAAGTCTTTGAATAGTAGTTATTTTTTCTCCAAAGAAAAGTCTTCCATCTTTATTACTTAAATAATAAGATGAATTATATAGATGAGAATTATATACCTCAAACTTTTCAAGATAAGAAAGCGTATAGTAATCGTTTGGAATTTGATGAATTATTTCTTGTTTCCAGGAAACAGGAAATAGTTTTACCGCTTGCGGTAATGTCATTGTTTTTTGTCTCATATTTTAAAGATATGTGGAGTCGAAGGAGCACGATTCCTCAACCTTCGGAATGCAAATCCGACGCTCTGCCAATTGAGCTACGACCCCTTATTTATAATTATTATTTAGTTGCGGGAGAGGGACTCGAACCCCCGACCAGATTTTGTCCGGTTCCGGCTTATGAGACCGGCGAGATGACCAACTTCTCTATCCCACTATGTTGTTGCGGGGAAGGGATTTGAACCCTTGACCCTCAGGTTATGAGCCTGATGAGCTACCACTGCTCCACCCCACAATATATTATATGTTATATAATTTTCTATATTTTCTAATTGTTGTTTCTGAAACATTATATATGTTGCCAATTTCAGTATTACTTTTTCCAGATTCGATACATTTTTTTAAATTATCAATCTGTTGTTTTCAATCAATAACAGTTCTATGTTTAGCTGCACAAGAAGCACATAATTTAGATCGATTATGTATCTCTCTTCCGCATTCTAAACAATGATTGACTTCTTTTTCTTTTGTTGGTTTATTTGCAGAACCACAATAATTATCTGTCTGAGAATGGCAATTTGGACATAACATTTGAAGGTTTGAAAGTTCGTTATTCTTTTCATCTCCATCAATGTGATGTAATTGACAATTAATTGGTTTACCCAATCATTCTGTTATTCCGCAAATCTCACATTTATTCTCTTTTATACCTTCTTCTAAAAGTTTTAGCTTTAATTTATAAGGTTTTATAATACTTCCGTTTATTAAATAGTCTGTAACATTTTTCTTTTGAGAAAGACCTTTATTTTTAGAGACAAATGTGAAATGAGAAATATCTAAACCATATTCCTTAATTTTTTTCTTTAATGTATCTGTATTTCTTCCTTGTGTTGGAATACCTAAATCTCTTAACGTATCACAATAACAACAGTTATTTTCTACAGCTTCTTTTACTTTTTCAAAACTTCAATCATAAATTTTCATAATAAATTAATTTTATTGTTAAACATTATTTTGTAGTACAAAGATACAAAATAAATTCAATACTACAAAATAAAATTAATTTATTTTTGTTGGGGTATCAGGATTCGAACCTAATCCTTCTCAGTCAAAGTGAGAGGTGCTAGCCATTACACCATACCCCAATATGGAGTGTTACCATTACACCACGTCTCAATAAAAAGTCTTATTTCATCAACCGGAGGAAAGACTTAAAGAAACCCGAAAGTCCGTGAGTGTTGGATTGTTATCGATTATGTGCACCACCAACTATCCTATAAGTATTACCTACATAGATGGAATTTTCCACTCTCTCACCCTTTCTTTGTTATATTTTTTACGTTACTCTTCTTATTTAACATATAGGGATCGAACCTATGACCTCAAAATTACAAGTTTTGTGCTCTACCATATGAGCTAATGTAAAAGTATTGTAAGTAACGTTGTTATTTCAATTTAAAGACACTTAAAAAGTGCTCTAACCACTAAGCGAATTTCTCTAAGAAATGGCGAGAAATGCTGGGATCGAACCAGCGTAGTCTTTTGTAATCATTTTGTAAGTGTCTTATATATTTCTATGATACTTAAAATTTTATTAAACTTCTCCCCCATGTATTAAAATCTTGTGGGGGAGGTGGGATTTGAACCCTACAATCTTTTCAACCCATTTGAAACGTTTTACCCTAAATTTTATATTAATATTATAAGTATCATTTAAGAACCCCGTAGAGGTATCACCCTCTACGAGATTTGAGTTACAAAGATATGAAAATAAAATTAAAAATGCAAACTAAATTACATTTTTTCTTACAAGTTCATATCTGTTGCTTCTATAAATGGACAGAAGCGGAGTATAGACATCAAATACGTCAATGTCCTTGAAATTAGAGAGCATTTGCTCAATAATCTCAATATTTCCAGGAATATACATAACCTGATCGAGTCCCTCGAAGTGATTGATTTCTTGGTTATTCCAATTCTTAACCTCGATGATTACGAGATATGGAACAAAGCCAAGACATTGTCTACACGCATGTTGAAGCTCAAGAATGGATTCTTTAGCATTACGTGCATTATTAAGATCACCATCACTTACAACAGCCCAAATAGGGTAGTTCGCTAATGCATCTATGATTTCAGGATCAGTTTGATACATTTCCCTAAGTCTTACTGCAAGCTGGTTGATATGAGTACCACCGCTAGCGAATATCGCTCTCAAGTATTTCGAGATTCTCTGATAGTTTTCGTAGAAACTATTTTCAGGAACAATAAACGGTTCTGGTGCAATTGAAACTAAATCATAGTTGTTGTACCAAAATCTATTTCCGTCAACATATGCTCTTTCGTTTTTCTTGTCTATCGCGGAAACAAACCTAGCCTTAGCTGCGAATAATCCAATCAAATTCCTCGCAATATCATCTGGATTCTTATACAAAAGTACAGAAGCCAAAAATGTTGCAAAATTGAATGGACCACCACGCATACTTCCAGACTCATCGATAATAGTAAGGAAATTAAAAGGAAGATTTACCTTGTTCTCAACAAAACTTTCGAGCTTCAGTTTATCTGGATTACCATCAAGAATTTCATTGTATAGATCTTTAAGAGTACTCGCTCCAGTGTTAACCTTTGCTTCCTTCTTAACTTCCTCTAAACGAACTCTATCCTCAACGGACGCAGTTCCTTGACGAACCTTCTCCTGAAGAACTCTCTGTTCTGCTTGAGCAACAAGCTTAGAATTTTCCCAAACATGATACCATTCTCCGAGATTAGGCCATTTAAGTTTACCTTCCTTATCTTTAGAATAAAGAATACGATTACGTACTCTAAATCTTGCCTGAGAAGGAAGTCTATCAAGCCATTGCGTAAAGCTAATCTGATCAAACTCAACAACTTTACCTGTAGAGAATAATACAGATTCAAGATCAGCATTATACTCTTTTCTCCAGCTGCGATAGCCAATAAAATTAGCAAAGTATCCAGTAAAAACGTACTCCCATCCAAGCTTGTCAGATACCTCCTTAAGGAATAATGCTTTCGCATACATTAACTTAAGAGTAGGTTCCATCATTCTCTTATGTCCACTTCTCTTACCAATTCTAGGAATGGTAAGGAACTTAGCTACAAGTTGTTTCTTGAACGGATTATTACCATTTACAATAGAGACAACATAATCAGAAAGATCGTGTCTATATTGTTCATTGGTAAGCATAGAATAAGTTTCTACTACACGATTTGTTTTCGGAGAAGTCTTAATTCGATTTCTAAACAGATGATCGAAACAAGTATACTCATCAAACAAACCTGCAAATAAGAATTTCTTAAACTGATCATAATGATTGTCAAGCAACCAATTCATAATCAGAAAGAACTCTTCTCTCCTTGCCTGTCCACCAGAATCAATCTTCTGTTTATGGAAGATATTATGTTCACGATTGGTAATATCACCAATCGAGAAAAGTAAAGAGAAGAAGAGTTCTCTCTTTACTTTATCATCCTTTACTTCAGCATAAGCGTTATCTAACAAGTTTACATCAATATGATTACCTTGAAAGATAGAAAGACAATTATGTAATCCGAAGAAAGGATTTTCTTGTTTGTTGTTAAATTCTACTTTAACCATGATAAGTTACATTAAATGTCTCTTAAAATATTCTTACTCACTGAGACTTGCTGCCTTAGCTTTCAGTTCATCAAGAAGTTGCTGAGGACTCTTCTGAGCATTCTCAAGTTCAGCAATCTGCTTCTCAATTCTTTCACGCTCACGAGCGTTATCCTTACGCTCTTGCTCCTTACGCTTGAAACCGATAATCAGAGAAACCGTTTCAAGAATAAAATCAAGCTCATTGATCTTATCTTGATTAGGATTCTCTACCCACTCATCGGCAACAGAAAGCTTTGCTTTTACTGCATTAAGATGCGCAGAAAGAGCCTGAAGCGACTTTATAGAAAGCGTATTAGCCAAACTAAACGCATCATAAGTCTGTCCCATAGGACCATTAATAATAGTTCCATCAAGAACTAAAGCTGCAATATTGTCCTTAAGTTTGGACAAATGCTCTTTTGTAAAGTTAATTGCCATAAAGTTTTAATTCGTTATTTTTATATTCAAAAATACAACGAGAATCACAACAATACATATTTTTACCTTTGAAATTAGGACTTATTTCTTTAAAGTCAACAATATCTCCAGTTAAATGTAATTGTGTATGTCCGAAAATTTGTACATAATCTATAGGATTTTCATAATCATTCTCTTTCATATCGCTCCAGAAAATTCCTCCATATCTTGAAAATCCTCCCCTGTATCTACCACAGTCAAAGATCGGAAGATATGATTCTTCTTCTATACCAAGTGCACAATTTAAGAAAGAATTCCATTGTGTATCTAGAAATCCTTCTATATTATCTATTTTGTTTGTATTATACCATCCTTTGGAAACTCCAGCATGACTAAATAATACATTATCAGTTATTTTATATGGATCAAATTGTCTAAAATTTTCCATATAAATTTGATGAACTTTTTTAGAATAATTAGAATTAAACCTAGTTGCCCAATTTTTCTCCCAGATATAGTTAAAATCATGATTCCCCCATAATAATGTAACTCTATCTGGATTATCTTTCTTAAACTGAATAATCTCTCTCAGGTTATCTATTCCATGTTGAAAAGATAATCTTTCCCGAGGATATGGATCAAGATAATCCCCGAGAAAGATTATTCGTTTATCGTTGATATTAAGAATTGGTTTATAAAAATCTCTACAATGTACGTCAGGTATTACTATTATAGAAGTATCCAAAACTCAAATTCTTTTAAAAATTCCCACAAACTTACACTTAAAGGGTTTGTGAGTTCTTCAACAGAACCTGATTCTGGATCATATTTTACGTATTGAATAACTACCGTTTTCAACGTAACGTTCAATACTTTTACCTGTGCTCCTTCATTATCCAGATATATTGCATCTTGATGAGGAAAGAAAACAACATAGAATAACAATAAAACAAGTAAAAGAATAAAGAGAAATAAAATAATTATACGCATTCTGATAAAGATTCACATACCTCTTCAGTAACTTTATCCTCCTCCGCATAAGCTTCGAGCATCTGAGTTAACATCAGAATCTCATAGTTAAAAGTAAGAGGATAATAAGTAGCTAACTTATCCCTAAGAGCTACAAGAAAATTAGCATTGTCTGTTCTGTTCATCTCTTGCAGCCTTGCAAAGAGCAAGATAGGTCTTAACGGCCTTTATATCGACTTGCCTTCCGTCAATAAAATAACCGCGATTAGTCTTAACCATAACTCCAGGTACACCATTCACAGAAGGATACCTTTTATACTTTTTTTCGTTGCGACGAACTTTCTTGTTAGACACAACGCAATACAGATTATAAAGCTTTTCCATTACTTTGCATTGGAATTAACATGAAACACCGTCTTGTGCAGTTTCTGATTCGCGTCAAGCGCAACTTTTGCAAGTCGAATCGTCTGCACACGATACAACTGACCAGGCCGATTACTGGTACTTTTACCAGTAGGCTGCATGTAGAGCCTTTTAGCTCTGCGATTTCTAGATTGCATACATTAACAATTTTAAAATTACATGTGCTTTTTACATAGAAACACAATGGAAACTATTTGTGGGAACTACTGGAGTCGAACCAGTGACCCCTTGCTTGTAAGGCAAGTGCTCTAAACCAACTGAGCTAAACTCCCATTTGAAGGCTTTTCGCTTGTGCTTGAGGTACCTTCTGAGGATAATCAAAGTGGATGCTTTGTGCCGATATACGGGCCACCTTAAATTGATTGTTAATCCCACCTAATAGCCGTGTATACCCATTGTCAAGTGTCACGATTATATACCGCTATTTTTTGTATAATAAATCCGTTTATTTCTTTTCTATTTCATCTAAATATATAGCTTCCTCTAAAATTTCACCATTTTCTGCAAGATTGGGTTGATCATCTGGAGGAAAAAACATATTTATAAGTTGAGGTGTTATTTTGTCTGGATTCCGAGCTTCCATTCCTCAATACGATCTTTAATGTGCTGCAGAGTTACATCTGGCTCATCATTAAAAAAATCATTTCCTTCTTTCTCACAAAAGATTTTAATGATTTGACCAAAACGAAGATCAGGATACATCTCTACAATCTTATATAATAGATTCATAATCATAAGATTATGAGTCCTTCTTTTTTGTAAGTCCATTTTTAATTAGATTAATAAGACACATTGAACCTTTTGCAGAAAGCAAAAATATACCTACTATTATAGCAAGAGGAATACTAAGTGGCCAAAAAGCCGCAGTTAGAAGTATTGTTTCAAAATCTATATCATCATCGTATCCTATAACATCAGAAATTGATGAAAAGATTGCAGTACATATACCAGCAATAATGACGTATCCTAAAATAATTAAGATTATCATAAATGTCTAGAAAACATTAATTTACAGTGTGTGTAATCATTAAGAACGATTCCAAAGGTTCTTTGGAAATATTCATCTAAAAAAGGTACTCTAAATCTCTCCAGATGATCAAGATTGTAAGCGTCAGTTGGATACTTTTCGAATATAGATAACAACTCATTAAGATAAATAGGAAAATAATTTTCTCTTACTTCCCTATCCCAATTAACTGTCCACCGATATTTAAGAAGAAAATGTATGAGATTCCGATTATTTGTTAAACTTCCCCAAATGTTTTGAAAATCGTTTACTTTTCTTATATCTGAATGTTCCATTACATAATTGTAATTATATTCTGCTGTTCTTCTATCAATATCTGAAGTTGGAATCATATCCCTAATAACAATATGATCAAACTGAGAATTAAGAACCTTGTTCCAGAAAGATTCAATATCGTCTTTAGATTTAGCATAAGAATATACTTCATGAATAACAGACGATAGAATAAGTACGCACCTACTATAATTTTTAATTATAATCCGTTGTACAACGTTCCAATCAGTTGTAAAAGTAACTCGTCGATTTTCCCAATCAAATTTACTTTTTGCAAGATTAATCATTTCTTCAGAAATATCATATCCTATATAAACGGAATTTCTGAAATTTTTGATCTGACTAAGAACATTGATTAATGCACCATCGGCACATCCAAAATCAACAAATACATAATCAATATATGGGTTTAATTTGTCAATAAACCAAAGTTTATCTTTTAAACCTGCAGCCATATTAAGATTATATGACTTTAAATCATTAATTTCCATAATTTATGATTAAAATGAGAGGTCCTGACCGGGATCCAACCGGTAACCGATGGATTAGAAATCCATTACTCTATGCAGTTGAGCTACAGGACCTTTAATGTAACTACACTACATTCTTTTTAGTACCGCAAACAGTACAGGTTGCTTCACCCTTATGTTTGCTCTGATCCCGCATATTGAACAAACGCATTCCTTTTCCATACAGTTCGTCTTGGAATTTGTGTTCACAATTGCATTTAAAAACTTTCGTTGCAGCCATTTTCTAATCTTTCTTTACGTTTATTTACTATCAAGTTTATTTTATCAATTACTTGTCCTATTGCCGTATTAAAGCCATCGTCAAACCTATCTTCATTATGCTCATAGACCTTACTTTCCAACCACTCCAGCAGGAAGTCCTTGCGGATATATTCAATCCCTCCACCAAGGACATCATATGGATACCATTGTGAATGAAGTCTGTTTGGATTAGATAGACTCTTTTCAAGGTATATCTTATCTGGTGCTTTCATTTCTTGTTGGATTTTAATCTGCTGTATTCTAATAGCCGCTAATAACTTTTCCGTTTGTTCTTTTGACTCATAGAAGCATTGTCCTCCAGCAGTGCTTTGTGAACGATGCTTACAAAATAAATCTTGACATTCTGTACAGTTCATTTCTCGTCCTCCTTTACAATGATGACTTTTACCTTGTCGCAAAATTCAACATCCATCGTATCGGGAACTTTACATCTGACATATAGTTTTCCCTGTATCCTTTCGGCGACCTTTCCTTCCACCGCAGTCTCCATCATCTTGGCTTTCTGCCATTCTGCGAAGTGTTTTGCACAGCCATAATCAAAAATGCCTTGTTCGATGAACTCTTGACATACCGTGGTAAACCTCCAACGGTACAATTCATCAAGGACATCTCTGTCACATCCGGACATAAATTTATCTACTTCCTTCTTTGAACTCTTTGTAAGCATCCACTTCGCTCCGAATTCAATATCACGAATACGCATTTTTTCAAATTCAGAAATTGGGAACCTTCCGTTTTCAGTTACCCTATTCTTTGCCGCTTCCTCCAACCCATCGGGTATCATCTTCGTAGTGTCACGTAAATGCTCTGCTCCCCACTCTGCAAAGTGGTGGGCAACAAATCCTGCCCATTTGATAATCACCCTTTTGAGGTCTGGGTCTTTTTCACATTTGATATGGTTTGGAATCCAAGTAGCAATCTCATCCTCCAGCCCTTCCGCGGGTTGCCTTCCGAGCAACTTGTCAACATTATCAGATACCTCCTTCATAACGGCAGGGTCGCAATTCTCCACGCACTTGTCAAAGAGCGCATTGGATTTCTTTATCACGGGTTGCTCCGGGAGGGTGTCGATGAAGGCGCCTACATTATATAATGCGGAAAGTTCTCCACGGGAAAAAACCATTTTTTCGGAATTATACTTTGCCTTGCTGATTCTTTTCGCCGCTTTTTCTTTCTGCCGATCAAT